>BNJS01000501.1_pt1 | contig 264363 bp, 237 predicted proteins | sample 8540461 | NCBI WGS metagenome assembly BNJS01 (sample SAMD00202454, study PRJDB9452) | human saliva metagenome | isolation source: human saliva | place: Japan | reverse complement strand
TACGCTTGGAACGATTGTCCAAAGTATCTACATCTGAGGGTAAGCTCAAATGTCCTTATTTTGGGCGTCGATAGTGAAACATAAGAATAGTAACTGCGGTCAGTCTACTGCTAATATTGTAACAGTATTTGTGTGGATTCCACGAAAGGATGAATGAACAACTATGATCCCAGTTTGGCTGTGTTTTCCTTTTATATTTCATCGATAAGAGAGAAGCCAAAGATTGGAGGCTTCTCTCTTATTCTTTAGAGTTGAGACATACAAGTACTCATTGAGTAGACTCCTGAATAATAACTGTCAAAAGCAATGTATTGCATCTCGATTCTCCCTTATAAATCGGTAGTTGTCACAGTAACGTATATTGAGTTTGTCGCATAGCAAGATGTGCTTGCAAAATTGATAAACCAGTGAAAAGGGAATTGATGACTTGCGTTGATTTACTTCTCTAGTCCTTCTTTGAGTCGAATCTATACCTTAATGATAGCATGGCGTAGCGACCTAGCGTTTTTTGGTATGTTTGTGTCAAGGCAGTCGCGCTATACTCTTGCAGAAAACCGTTGTTTTGGTTGAAGATATCATGTAATGCCAGTGCAATTGAGAGATTGTCCTTCTTCAAGAAGCTACGTTCCACTTCACCGTCTAACATAATCCAGTTTTCTCTTTTTCTAGAAACGTAGCCTGCATAATTGTGATAATTGATGCTTGTATTTAGATGGAGGCGAAATGGTAGAGTCCAGTCTAACTTTCCTTTCAATTGGTGTTGCCATTGCCCTGTCTGGTTAGCTGAAGCATACGTTCCTTTATTGCTTTCTAGTGTCAGTTGATAGGTGAGCGAGCAGTCGAAGGAGGCAAGTCTCAACCGTGGCGTTATATTCAGTGAATGGCTTGAGAGAAGGTTGTTATTGACTTGCTGACTACTGACTCCTTGTTCATTTGTGCCCAAGAATGTTTTGGTGCGTAACAAAGAAGTTTCGGCAAGAAATTCCAGCCACCAATGCTGCGCTATATCTATAGGAGAGCTAAACCCGATGTTTACTTTTCCGTTCCAATTTCCCGAAACATTGACAGGTTGTATCGTCACGACTCCAGTCTTGCGGTTGTAAGTGGTAAAGTTCGCAACATCATTTTGTTGTCGAGAATAGAGGAGGTGTGCAGATAAAGTACGAGTTAGCTTCCCCTTTCTCTCCATCTTGCACGAAATTACGCCAATACCAAGCTACCAGCGTATTGCTACGACCCATAGTAAGGTTCTCGTTACCCTTAACGATATATTGTGGGTCTGTCTTATCTGGATAACTAACGAAAGAGTGAATGCTAGGAATGTTGGGGGTGCTATGAAATCTCGCCAACAATGACCCTACGGGGCTAGAACGTACTCTAAAGAGAGCCTCAATAGCCCAGTATCTATACTCTTGTTTCAAAGATAGATCAGGAAGATTCCGTTTGTGGTAGTCTAGTTGTTGACGCTTAAGGTTTAGTGTGGGAGTGAATTCAAAGGCAAAAATACTCTTAGCTATACTAAGCTTAGGTTCAATTGTATGCTGATAATCCTTTTCATTCCAAGAACGTGTGCTTTCGTCATCTATTGCTCGAGAAAGAGGAGAGTCTTGTCTCATTTTGAGATTCGCAAGAAATCCGTCTCTGCCATACTCAATGTTGCTTTGATTATATCGATAGTCCAAAGATAGAGCGAAACGTGAGAAGCCTTTCACCGTAAAGAAGTGAATAATACGGGCAAAGATGTCTTGCGTGTTCTTGTTAGTTTCCGTATCCAATTTGCGATCAAATCCATACGATTTGTGTGCTTCTTGGTTGAAGTATTTGTAGTACGTATTTTGTTGTTCTTCTTGAGCGTCATTGTTCAAGTTGAGTCGGTGTTTAACTACTAAGTAGGTGTTCGATTTGAGAAAATCATAGTTGAAGGAGAGTTGATGTTGATAGGCTGAGTTGTTCTGATTAAAGTTGTTTTTTCTTTGTTGAAAATCAATAGCCGTTGGCTCTTGCCCATTCGAATTTTGTAGAATCGTAAGAGCATTAGCAATACCTCCATCCTCAACTATTGGTGCTTCATTCCAGTTCGCTTTGTCGACATTGTGATTATCCCTACTACGATTCAACTCTAATGAAGCAACATAACTCGCCGAGAGGGAGTTGGAAATGTTCCAATCCATCTTTAGGTTGTTCGAGAAGCGATTTCTATTTGTGGTACTTATGGTTTTACCTGCAGAAAAAGACTACCGTCAGAGAGGTATAGTTCCGTACGGTAAAGTTCTTCTTTGTCATAGATCTCTTTGTTGTAATCCAAGCCGCCAGAAATTAGAAAATATCCCTTTTCCTTAGATGTTTTCTTGTTTTTCCACAAAAACGTTGCTCCTGGAGTGTAAAATTGATTATCTCCAGGTTGTGCAGCTCCTGCTCGTTCCTGTCCATCACCTGAATACCACATTTGTTCATTGACATTGTTGGCATTGCCAAAAAGCGACACACGAAACTGGTCTGTAAAGGTGTTTCCAAAGCCTTTTCCCGAGAAGCGTTTGTCTGTTCCCACACCAACAGTTAGCTGCCCCGTCCATACCCCCATATATTTACGACGCACACTGACATCTGCTACGAGTTCTTGCTGTCCGTCATCAATACCTGTCTTCTCACTGAAATCACTCTTCCGTTCATACACTTTGATATTCTTCATAATGTAGGAAGGTAATGTTTGAAGTGCCAGCAAAGGATTCTTGCTCGAAAAGTCCATGCCGTTGATGAGTACGCGTTTGACTTCTTGCCCGTTGTGGTAAAGTGAACCATTGCGAAAGCTGATGCCTGGTAGTTTTTCAAATGCTTCTCTCAGAAGTGCCCCATTTTTCAAGGTCAAAGCATCAAGATCATAAATAGTGGTATCCTTCTTTACGACCAACAAGAAACGAGTACCTATAACCTTCGCCTCTTTTAGTTGATGTTCTTTCTCACCTTTGGTGTTTACCGAGTCAGTAGCGAATATTGGTCTGTTGGGACAAGAGGGCATAGCATATCCAACACCAAAGTGTGCGACGAGAATAAAAATGAATCCCACTACTTTTAGAACGACCAGCGAGTAACGCATGCAAGATGTTATTTGTCTCATGGGGTAGATAGAAAAAGGAGGTATGTTAGATTTCTGAAATGCTCAAAAAAACAGAAGCGAGTTTAAGTTCTTCTTGTCCATTGTCTTTACAGTGGATACAAAGATAAGAAAAGAATTTTATTTGTTGGTATACTTCGTGATTTTCGGGGGGGGTAAGGTCTTTTAACGTGGGTATATGTTTATTGTATATTTGTGGAAGTAAGGGAGATATATTGCTTTGGCTTTCGCCGTGGAAGTAGATAATTGAAGGGGGCACTAAATGGAGGAGTCCCCTATATGTATATGGGAGGATATGAGGTGAAATCTCCCACGTTTTCCAAAAACGTCCGAGAAAATTTGGAAAATCTCCGACTTTTTTTGAGCTTTCTCCTAGCGAAGATTTCGAGGAAGGGATGTTTAGCAAAAAGGATGAGCATTATCTCGTGGGAAAGCCTTATTTTTGCAGTTCGCGAGGTGGCGTAAATGGGGATTTTGGCTCTGTTTTGACCAGAGAATCCTGAGTGTCAGCCTTTATTGTTCCGCATATTTTCCCAAAACGATTCAGCTATTTTTCATCATGTCGCAACTCATCATTCAAGGCGTAGAATTTGACGAAAGCACCGCCCTCCCATTTGCCGAGAGCGGACCACAGGCAGGATTTCCCTCGCCCGTGCCTTCGCAGTATCAAGAGAAAATCGACTTGAATCGTGAGCTGGTTTCTCATCCAGAAAGCACTTTTTATGCTAAGGTGGTGGGCGATTCGATGATCGATGCCAACATCTATGCCGGAGATATTCTCGTGGTGGATCGCTCCATCGATTTTCAAAATGGGGACATAGCGGTTTGCATCGTGGATGACGAATTTACGGTGAAGCACATCTTTGTGGAGGCAGATCATGTGCGACTGGTGCCAGCTAATAGTCAATATCCAGAGTTGCGCATCGGGTCGGATCAGCAATTTAGTGTGTGGGGCGTGGTGACTTATGTCATCCATGCTGTGCGTAGAGAGACGATGCCGAAGGCGCAAAAGAGTAAGAAATAGCGCGTCGCTTCGTCACTTCGTGGAGGCTTCGTCACTCTCGTTGCGCTACGCACAATTCACCTCCAAAACCTCGAGGGAGGTGGTTACCTCTTCAGTTTGTTTCTCCCCTATACCCGAAAGTTGGCATGATAGCTGTCATCGATTGCAATAATTTCTTCGTGTCGTGCGAGCGCGTCTTTCGTCCGTGTTTGCTCGACAAGCCCGTTGTGGTGCTTTCCAACAACGATGGATGTGTGATTGCGCGCAGCAACGAAGCCAAAGCTCTCGGCATTGGCATGGGAGAACCCTATTTCAAGGTAAAGCATCATTGTCAGCGGAGTGGACTGATGGTGTGCTCTGCCAATCACACACTCTATTGCGACATGTCTCAGCGCGTGATGCAAATCATCGGGCAATATGCCACGCGGATGGAGCAGTATAGTGTCGATGAAGCCTTTGTCGATTTCAGTGGTATCCCCGATGTTCACAGCGTGGCGCGGCAGTTGGTGCAGCGCATCAAGCAGTGCACGGGCATTCCGGTGAGCATCGGTATGGCACCCAACAAGACTTTGGCAAAAATCGCGAGTCGATTTGCCAAGAAATATCCAGGTTATCAGAGTTGTTGTTTCATCGATAGCGACGAGAAGCGCGTGAAAGCCTTGCAACTCACGGCAATAGAAGATGTGTGGGGCGTGGGGCGGAAGACGTTTGTCAAATTAGCAGCTGGGGGAGTGAAGACAGCCTACGACTTCGCACAATGGGGAGTGACGCGCGTGCGCAATAGTTTTCACAAACTGGGCGAACAAATGTGGCGCGAACTCAATGGAGAGCACATTTTAGCCCTCGAAACACCAGCTGCGCGACAGAGTTTGCAGCATACGCGCACTTTCAAACAACCCATCACCGATGCGGAAACTCTGCACAGCCTGATGGTGGATTTTGCGGTGCAAGTGGGCATCAAATTGCGCAAAGAACGCTCTGCAGCCTTGCAACTCAATGTCTTTGTGGCAACCGATCGCTTCTCCACGCTCCAGCCCTATGTTTCGCAGCATATTTCATCGCTTTGAAGTCGCCACCAATGAAGCTCGTGAATTGGCAGCCGCAGTGGGGCAGTGTCTAGTGTCGTTGCACCTTGACGGATTGCCCGTGAAGCGTGCAGGGGTGGGGGCAACGCTCATCGAGCATGATGGGGTGCAAGGTGCGCTTTTTGACACGATAGATCGTGAAAAGCAGCAGCGGCTGCAAGCGGCTGTGGACAATCTGCATGCCGTCATAGGAGAGCACTCCCTTCGTTTGGCTTCGCAGACTGACCCTTCTTCGGTGGTATCGTCAGAGCATCGCTCGCCTCACTACACCACGTGCTTGAGCGATGTGATTGAAGTGAAATGAGCCGTGGTGATGACAGCCAATTCAGAAAGACGTAATGAGATAAAATGTACTGGTGCTTTTACTCGGCTAATCTTGCAAAAGCATATAAGATATATTTTAGAATACTTTTCTCCCTTCTGTTTGTATATATAAGCAGAAGGGTGTTGTTTTTAGGAGTGGAAAGCGCATATATGATGAAAAATCACTATCTTTGTCATCTACATATACGAAATCTACATGAAATCAACCTTATTATCCACTTTATTGGCATGTGCTTTGTTTAGCACTTCTCAAGCACAAGCTCAACAATTTGTCAATTTGACTCCTGTGCCCATGCAGATGCATGTGGACAAGGGAGTGTATCGTCTGCCTGCGCAGTTCACCATCGGCGGTGCGCAACTTCCCGATAGCATCAAGGCAGAAGCCCACAAGTTTGTCACTGATTTTAATAAATCAGCCACTGGTGCTACGGCTTTTTTCAACAAGAAGGCTGAAGGTGCGGCACTCGAGTTGGTGCACAATCAGACCCTCTACAAAACTCTCGGACAAGAGGGCTACAAACTTTCGGTGACTGCTAATGGCATCCGCTTAGAAAGTGCCACTACCAGCGGTTTCTTCTATGGTTTGACCAGTTTGAAGAAGATGCTACCAGCCTGCATTGCTGCTGGAGTGAAGGATGAAAAGGTTGCCACTTATGAATTGCCCTTGGTGCAAATCACCGACAAACCCCGATTCCCTTATCGCGGTTTTATGCTCGATGTGGCGCGCCACTTCTTCAGTGTGCAAGAGGTGAAGAAGATGCTCGATGTGATGGCGATTTACAAGCTCAACAAGTTCCATTTCCACTTGACCGAAGACCAAGGTTGGCGTTGGGAGGTGAAGAAATATCCCAAACTCACGAAGGTGGGTGCGGTGGCTTCCAACACCTATGTGACGTCAATGGAGCATGGTGCTTACTGGACGAACCAACAATATGGTCCCTATTTCTATACTCGTGAGGATTTGAAAGAAATCGTGGCGTATGCCGCTGCAAAGCACATTGAGGTCATTCCCGAGATAGATATGCCTGGTCACTTCTCCGCAGCGATGGCGGCTTATCCCGAGTTTTCGTGCAATCCCGATGGGGTGCACCGCGTGGAAACCTGGGGTGGGGTGTTCACCGACGTGTTGAACGTGGCAAATCCTAAGGCAGTGCGCTTCGTGAAAGACATTCTCGATGAGTTGATGTCGATTTTCCCCTCAAAAAATGTGCACATCGGGGGTGACGAATGCCCCACCACGGCTTGGGAAACAATGCAGAGTGTCAAGCGATGTACAAGAAATTAAATCTTACGAGCTATCGTCAACTGCAAACGCATTTCATCGCTGAGATCACGGACTATCTCAAGAGCAAGGGGCGCAAGATTTCGGTGTGGAACGAGACCGTGACGGAAAAGGGTGCGGATCTCCAACTGATGAAGAAGACCGGCGCAACGGTGTATTGCTGGGTGCCTGCTCGCAAGGGCGCGGAGATAGCCAATAGTTTGGGACTTCCTAGCATCTACACGGTTTATGGTCCTTATTATATCAATCGCGCGCCTCGCAAGGATGGTTGGATGAAGACGCTCCCCGGCAATGGTAGCGATCATCTCAAAGCTACTTATGACGAACAACCCACAGACTTCTCACACTCCATCGGTGTGCAGGGCACATTCTGGACAGAACACGTAGCGACTCCCGATGTGATGGAGTTCCTCGCTTTGCCTCGTTTGATTGCCGTGGGTGAAGCTGGTTGGTCGCCTCAATCGAAGAAGAATTTCAACTCGTTTGTGCAGCGCATGCGCGCCGACACCACGATGTTGAACTATGGTGGGTATAGCTACGACCGTGCTTATTTGAGTGAAAATAAAACTTCTACAATGAGTACTCCCACAGTGGACGCTCCTGCCGCGCTTCCCAAAAACGGACAAGTTTATGTGGTGCGCAACACGGTGGAAGGACATGCTGGTGCTATGCTGGCTGATGCTGGTCAACAACAAGGACTTATCCACAACAACACTGGACAAATGCTAATAACGGTTGGGAAGTGGTGAATGCTTCTGCCTTCGACACCAAAGGAGGAACGATGACCGTGCAGCTCCGCAACGTGACAACTCAACGCTTTGTGGGACAACCTGAAACGCAAAAGGTGGAACGCTTCGGATTCCCCGTGACGATGTCGAAGACTCCTGCGAAGATTACCCTCACCTATGCTCCCAAAACGAAGGATTTCACCCTCGCTTCGGGTGGTAAATTCCTCTTCCCCGTGTCGGCTTCTGCTCCTCAATTACAAGGTCGCGTGTCTTCGGGTAGTGGTGTAGACGGTGATAATGCCGTACGTCCGCAAGGCACAGGATGGGAATTTGTTCCTGCTCGTGCGGTGACTTATCGTTGTGTCACGACTGATGGCAAGGAATTGCAAACCATCACAGAATATCTACCCACCGATGCCACGCAAGTGACGGTGCCTCAGTTCAAAGGATACAAGGTGAAAGGGGAAGTTCCCCAACTCCAACAAGGCAACGAAGCGCAAAACTTCACGATTGTCTACAAAAAGTCGAAGCACCTGGTTTTTCTAGATGCCATCAATGACGACGGCACGTTGTTGGCACAAGATACTATCGCCGTATCCGTGGGGGGAGAGCGTGGTAATTCGCGCCCCCAAAATCGACTTTTTCAGTCTGAAAGATTTCCCTGAAGAGGGAATCCAACTGACGCCTACAGACGATATGCATCGTACTATTGTCTATACCACTTCAGCGTTGCTCGGTGTGAAAGCTGTGGCAACTCCGCTGAAGGAGTTGAAAGACGGACAGCAGGTACTCATCTATGACTTCTCCACCAAAGACCCTAAACGTGCAGGCTTCCGCAATGTGGCAAGCATCTCTGGCAGAGTGTTGCAAGGCGGTCTCAACAATGGGAAAGCCTCTCCGCAGTTTGTGTGGAAGGTGCAGAAGAAAGGCAGTCGCTGGCAGTTTTTTCATCCAGCCACAGGATTGTTTATGCCTGCGCTCCAAGAGAGCCAAAAAGTGATTGTCGCCAAAGAAGCCGGACAATTCAGTGCTTCTCGCAATGCTGACGGCACGTGGAAGGTGCAAGGCACGAACGGACAATACTGGGATGGGGTAGAAGGAGGAATGACTGGTTGGCACATCTATGGTCATCCTTATCAATTCTACACTTTTGTGGCAGCTCCCTACTTCCGTGTCACGGTGCGCTATGTAGACACGGCAGGAAAAAGCGTTCTACCCACTGAGCAAAGCATCGTACCTGCTGGAAGTGAAGTGACGGTTGTGGCTCCCGATATCAAAGATTTCAAGTGGAAAGAAACATCCAGTACGCTCCGTGACCTCAATCGCATTGATGCGCACGGAGACATCACCGTGGTGTATGAGAAAGCCACCGGCATAGGGAGTGTGACAGAGGTGAAATCCTCTCTTCACTCCTCCACCTACGATCTTCAAGGTCGCCGTGTAGAAGCAGCGCGCCATGGTCTTTTCATTGTCAATGGTAAGAAATTGCTAAAACCCTAAGCGAAAGTGACTCATCGGCAGAGTTGTTCGATGGATACTTTCTTCAATCGTTGCATTGTAAGACTAAGCGTTCGTTCAGAGCTTGCATGGTTCGATGATTACGTTCTTCAATCGTTGCATCATTCAAAACTTGCATCATTCAGTAGCAACTTTACATAAGGTTAAATGATCCCCCGATATCCATCGTGATATCGGGGGATTTGTTGTCTGTAAAGAAGAATAGATACTAACATCTCCGCATGAGAAGAGAACTTCTCATGCGGAGATTTTGTTTTTGCAGTATTCTGCTGCGAATGCTCAGAGCAAGCAAGGGGTATATGCCCTTTTACACAAGATGAGCAATCAAGGCTTCGCGGTCGCCTTCGAGATAGTCAATCACGGGAATCTCAATCATGGTGTAGGCACCAGGTTGTTGCTTCATAGAAGCGCGAGCCACATTGATGAGCACTTGAGCTGTGAGCGCAGGGTTATTGATTTTCATGTTAAACTCAAACAACTGATTGTGTGTGCAGCCCGACACACCCTTGCGCACGAGGTTCACTCCGTGACCCACATCGTTGAGCGCATCCACACTCTCCACTTGATTCACGTGCGTTTCATCATTACAAAGTAAGGATCCGCCTTGACAGCAGCAGCCACTTGTTTGAAGTCCGCACCCTCTTCGAGTTCCACATACACCATACGACGGTGAATGCCCGTGCCGAGAGGAATGGTCACTGACAACGCATCGCGCACACCATCAATGGCACGCACAGCCACCGAGTGACCCATGGAGCGACCAGGACCAAAGTTCGTGTAGCTCACACCTTTAGGAGCCAGACCTTCGATGAGCGTGCGCACCACAGAGTCAGAACCTGGATCCCAACCCGCAGCAATCACGCTCACTGCGCCATGTTCTTTGGCGGCAGCATCGAGCGAACGGCGCAAATCTACGATTTGAGAGTGGATGTCGAAGGAATCCACGGTGTTAATGCCGAGTGCAAGACACTCTTTCGCGTAAGCCTCCACTTGTCGAGTGGGAGTAGCGAGGATAGCCACGTCCACATCTTTGAGTTCGGAGATATGTTTCACCACTGGATATTTCGCCAATTCAGCAGGTTGTTCACCCGTCACGTTGCGGCGCACCACACCAGCGCACACCATGTCGCCAGAAGCCTCGATAGCGTCGAGAAGCATATTTACCAATGTTGCCATAACCTACGATGGCAGCGCGAATTTTCTTTTCCATATTATTTGAGTGTTTGGATTTTAAGAAGTGATTGTCTGAGAATCTAACCCAAAGAGAGGTGCCAAGCCTCGTTGTTTAAGGAAGAAATCCTCAATGTTTGAGGAAGAAATTCTCGTTGTTTGAGGAAGAAATCCTCATTATTTAAGGAGCAAGTTCAACCTCTGGTGGGCAACTTTCATTTTGCGTGGTGCAAATTTAGAGAGTGCCAGCGACGTATGCAAGATAACAAATCTATTTTTTGAAACGTGTTAGTGCAAAAAGTCCTAATGCTGTGAGTCCTCCGTTGAGCATGAGCAGTTCATAACCGAAGGTATATCCCCACCAGATGGGTGCATAGTGGTCGAGGAGAGCGGTCACTATGGGAGCCGCGATGACCACTATGGGCACAAAGCGGTCGCGAATCTCCCAGCGTGTGTAAAGTCCGAAGGCAAAAAGCCCCAACAGCGGACCATAAGTGTAAGAAGCCATCACGTAAATCGTGTTGATCACGTTCGGACTATCCACGATGCGGAAAAGAAGCAGGCAAGCGAAACACACCACCACCACACCAGCGTGCACCCATCTGCGCAAGCGCACATCGTGTTCGCGGTTGAGAATGTCGATGCAAAAACTTGTGGTCAAAGCCGTTATCGCCCCATCGGCAGCCGAGAAGGCAGCTGCCACAATGCCGATGGTGAAAGGCAGCACCACCAAATTGCCCAGTGCTCCACTGCTCACCAGCATCGGTAGGAGTTCGTCGCTCTTCTCAGGGAGCGCAATGTGTTGCACCGCGCAAAAATGATAAAGCAGCACCCCCAGACCGAGCAACAAAGCATTGATGGGGAGGAAAGAAAGTCCATAGACACACATATCCTTCTGCGCATCGCGGAGCGTGCGGCAAGTGAGATTTTTCTGCATCATGTCTTGGTCTAATCCCGTCATCACAATCACGATGAAAACACCGCTCAGAAATTGCCGCCAGAAGGCTTGTTTCGAGGAAGCATCCCACACCCACACACGGCTCATTGGACTTTCGTCAATCACCCTCCACGCACTGTGCCAGTCCAGCCCCATTTGCTGCATCACTGCCCAGAGCGTTCCGACGACAGCCAGGATGAGCATCAAGGTTTGCAGCGCATCGGTGTAGAGCAAACTAAAGCTTGTCCAGCTTGAAAGGTGTAGAGCCAAATCAGGAGAAGCGTCACCGCAGCTGTGACGACAAAAGGAATGCCGAGCGGAGCCGCGATAAAAGTGTGGAGCACCAAAGTTGCCACGTAGAGTCGGGCAGTGGCACCAGCCAATTTGCTGAGGAGGAAAAAACCTGCCCCCGTTTTGCGCGTGCGGTCGCCAAAACGATGCGAGAGATAACCATAGATGCTCGTGAGTTGCAGACGATAATAGAGTGGCAGAAGCACCATCGCCACGACAATATAGCCCACGATGAAGCCCATGCACATTTGCAGATAGCTCATGCCGATGCCCCTCACCCAGGCAGGCACACTCACGAAGGACACGCCCGAGATGCTCCCAGCAATCATGCCAAAAGCCACCATAGCCCAAGGCGCGCGCTGAGAAGCCCGATAGAAAGCAGCGTTGCTCGTTTGATGTTTGCGCCCACTCACCCAGTGAGCGATGCCAAGCAACACGAAGAAGTAGACTGCCAACGTGGCAATCATCCAAAGAGAAGTAGACATTGGTTTAGGGATTGAAAATTATAGTTTACCATAAGGTTTCACCTTCGGTGGCTTCCGTTTTGAGGAAATGTTGGAGCGCATCATAGGTTGCTGTTGCGCATCGTAGTGTTTTGGTTGGGGAATCTCCTCTGTTGGGATAGCAGGAATACTCGTTTCTTCCGATTCCTCGGGACATTGTGCCGCTTCCTCGCACCGAGCCACGAAAGCGCGTGCCGCATCCACAATCCGTGCAAACGCCGCTGTGTGGTGATAAGCAGTTTGCTTGCGCACCATCGCTTCAAAGGGTGCAATCGCATGCTGATAAGCAGCCAATTCGTTGCGCTTCTGCACCGCGTGGCAAGCCAATTTAGAAATCTCTCGTTCGCGCTGTCTGCGCAGCATGTCACAAATGCTCGTCATCAAGGGCATCACCACTCCATCCAGCAAGTCGTGCCCGCGCATGTAGAGATAAGCCGTTTGCGGTGTCACACCCAACTGCAATAGTTGTTCGCGCAGGGGAGCATAGGTTTGTCTGCCTTCGGGAAACATCCGTTGCAGGCGGTTGATTTGCTGATTCACGCGCCGTTTCAAGGCTTGCAACATCTCCTCGGGGTGGTAGATGTTGACAAATCTCAGTTCCACCACACGCGCAAAGTCAGAGAGTGAAAACTGCGTGTAGAGGCCATAGCGATAAGCCCACACATTCCACACCAAGAGTGGGAAGATGATTTCCGAAAACTCTGCGAAGAAAGCCTCATAGTCCATCACCTCCTGGTCATTGAGTGTAGCCATCACACACACATGCGCCAGCGTCTCCGCATGGCATTGCAAATTCTCGATGGCATAGACCCCCGTGTGCAACACATAGGGCGAACGACATACCATCTCACTCGTGGGAGTGGCTCCCTGCATGAGAAATCGTAGTCAGCATCCACACAAGCAATCATGCTGTGCCCCAATCGGTTGGAGAGAGCTATCTTCTTGCCCCGTCCCAGAGAAGTTTGTGATGGGAGTAGCACCTCAAACTCCACCTTGTCCGTCTCCACCTCACTCAACACGTCTTTCCAAAACAAGATGTCGTCATAACTTTCCACATACGCCACCACTTTGCGGCGTGCTTCTTTGCCTCGCAAGCGGTTGGCAGCTGCGATGTAGGCAGAATTGATATGGTGAGAGAGATGAGACATAGGGCAGAGCATTAGAACGTAATCTCTGAGACTTCCGTGACGCAATCTTCCCAGCCGTCCATAATCACGGCAGGAGAGTGAGTGGTGAGAATGATTTGCACGTTGGGATTCAAGGTTCGCACCATCGAGATGAGGCGTTTTTGCCAATCGAAGTGCAGCGACACCTCTGGTTCGTCCATGAAGAGCACATAGGGTTGGCGATCTTGCGTGAGCGTGGTGAGGAGAATGATGAGCATTTGTTTTTCTCCAGAAGAAAGCACGTAGGGCGAAAGCACCTCTTCGTATTGGAAAAAGCGCAGTTCATTGCTTTCGCGGTCGATGCGTTTGCCTGTTTCTGCAAAGAGTTCGTCCACCAAATCCAGAAAATGCGTCTTAGCCTCGGCAGCGGCAGCCGCTTCTTCGCGTGCCGTTTCGCTTCCGCTGGTGAGAAGAGCAATCATGCGGTTGCCGATGTTCACTTGATAGTCTAGATATCGGCGCTGCAGTTGATAGAGTTGCCAGTCGAGTTCCGTCACCACCTGTCCTTCGGCAAGGGTAGTCACGCGTTCGCTTGTCACCATCTGTCGATCCACCGAGCGCACCACGTCATAGCGTATGCGCTGAGCATCAGTGGGGAAAAGGTCGAGCTTCACGCCCAGTCGCGCTCCGAGGTGCAGTTCGCCCGAAGCGGAGAGGCTGCCCACCTGCTGCACCATGCGCGAAAGGATGGTGCTTTTTCCTGCGCCATTTTTTCCACTCAGCACATTCACGTCGGGGCGCAGTTGCCAGACGATGTGCTTGTGTCCGCTCCAAAGACTTGATATCTCGATGCGTGCGATGTAGTCAGCAAAGATAGTGTTCATAACCGAAAGATATTTATAACTACAAAAGTAACGAAAATCTCTGAGATGCTGCCTCGAATGACGACAAATTGTGTCCCGCTTTTCCTCCTCCTGCTTTTCCTTTGCGCACAGCCCCCTATTTTATATGGGAGGAAAAGGGGCAAATGGGTCACTATAAATGTTAAATCTCTGATTTTACAGCTGGATTTTGAGATAGTTTAAGAATGCGAAGGCACGAGGGCTTGATTAAGACGCAGACCAGTGGCGGTTGCCTCGCGTGGGCGCACATACGCGCGCATCCCTGGGATTTTGCACTTTTTGCTTTCACAACCTTCACACCAAGGGTAGTTTTGGGCGCATTTTTGACGAAAAAATGAGGAGTTTTGCGATGCTATATGGGGCAGATATAAGCAGGAAAAAACGGAGAGTTTTCCAGAATGTGTTAAAATATGTCCGAAAAGTGCGCGCTATGAATTGAAATAGAGAGAGTTGCAAGGATTTCTGTGAAGGTTGTGAAAGCAAAAACACGAAAATTGCTGTTATGCGCGTAAGCGTGCGCGCGTGAGAACACCATTTTATGATTTGTTGATTCACTACTTTGCTTTCTTGTTTCCTTGGTGTGGAAGACAAGCAGCGCAGCTTCCTTTTTATCTCTTCGAGCGAGAGCAAAAAAAACGTCTGACATTTCTTGAAAAACGTGGGAGATTTTTCCAAAAACGTTGGAGTTTTTTTCCAAAACGTGGGAAGTTTTTGGGGCGAATCTCTGACAATTTCTGCTCATTTTTCCAAGGTGTGGCAACGTGTGTGGCTCAAGAAATGGAGCGTTGAGGCTCTTTGAAGGCTTAATGAAGTCTTACGAAGGCTTAGCAAAGGGCTATAATTTGCGCGCAGCCGGAAAATAATGGAAAAGATATTTGGCACGCCACGAGCAAACCACTAATTTCGCTGTGTAAAACAACGGACGGAACGGCAGATTTCTCTTCTGCTAGCAAGATTGAAAGCCCGCTTCTCCTTGTTCGTTGTACGCCCCTTGCAAGTGATTCATTGTTTCACCCAGAGTCCAGCCCCTTCCTTGCTTTTCTAGGCGGCAATGTCGGCGCCAAGCTCTACAACCTCTATTCATCATGAAGAAGATATTCACCCTCCTCGCTTTCTCTTCTTTCCTCCTTACCACCAGCAGTGTCGCCATGGCTTGCGCTCCTGTGGAAACAGTGAGCATCAATAGTTTCGAAGAACAGACGAATGTGCAGACCCCAGCTAAATATGGCACTGGCGATGCGGAACTCATGGCGGATGTAGCCAAACTAATCAAATACCCCAAAGATTGTGATGAAAACGAAATTCAAGGGGTTGTGGTTGTTAGGTTTACCATCAGTGCCAAAGGCAAAGCAGGCGGTTTCAGTATCCTCAAATCGCTCCATCCTTCGGCAGATGCAGAAGCCATTCGCGCTGTGAAGGAACTGCCCAACAAGTGGAAGCCTGCGCTCGATAGCAAGGGAAAACCTGTGAGCAGCAACTTCGTCTTGCCCATTGTTTTCCGACTAAACTAAGCCGCGGAGCGTTCGCTCTCGATAACTCCAAGAATCATGACCTCACGTCTCTCGCTTCATCGACTCGTGCAACTCATTTCGCTCAGCATCATTGTGATGCTGAGCCTTTTGGGCGTGTGGCAGGTGCAGCGACTGCGTCATGAAGTGGCACTAGCTAACGAACGAGTGCCGAGTTGCTTGCAGAGTGCCGACGTGGTGGAGATGTTTGTCCGAACCAGTCGTCATCGTATCACGGACAACATGTATTTTTATTTGCCTGCGAGTCTCGAGCTCTCCCACCTCATGAAGTTGCCCAACGCTTCGGACGAAGTGGCACTTGAGATGCAGCGCACGCTACACACCTCGATCGATTCGTGGTTGCCGCCCGATGCCGCCTTGCTCGACAGTCTGTTGCATGCCCATCTGATGCGTGAACAGCTCCCCATCAGTTATGAATTACGGAAAGTGGATTTGGTCAATGATAAAGTGACATTTCACGCCCTTCACACCCAGCAGTGGATGCCGTGGAGTAAAGATGAATTTCAACCCACTGCGCAGGACTTGGCAGACACGCTCTTTGTGAGCGATGACTATTCGCAAGCCTATGTGCTGCGCTATGAGTCGTGCTGGAAGGTGGTGCTGCGCAACGAAATTCCGAGTCTTGTGGTCTTCCTGCTTTTCCTCATCATCTCGATTGGGGTGCTGGCATTGTTGCGTTTGCGACAGCAGGAAACGACTGCCACCACGCAGTTTGTGCGCAATCTCTCGCACGAACTCAAGACGCCGATAGCTGTGGCGCAGGCTGCCCACGAAGCCTTGTTGGATTTTGGTGCCGATCAGGATGCGGAGAGAAAAGACAACAACTGCTGCGCACCTCGCAGCGACAAATCGGGCAACTGCAACAACTGGTCACTTCGATGCTTGATGCCCTGCGCCCTCAGCCACAATGGCGCAAACCGCAGTATGAAGGCTTGGTGGTGGAGGAACTGCTCTTGCAACTGCAAGACGAACACGAACTTGGGCACGACAAACCAGTGAGCATCTTCCTAGATGTTCAACCGAATGATTTGAACTTTGCGACCGATCGGCAGATGCTGCGCGATATGCTCAACAATCTGATAGACAATGCCATCAAATACTCCAAAGAAGAAGCCGTGGTGGACCTTCGAGTGTGGAAAGATGAGGCTGCGCGCGCTGTCATCATCGAGGTGGCAGATCAGGGGGTGGGCATCGCTGCGCGCGATTTGCGCAAAGTGTTCCGAAGGTTTTATCGGGTGGAGCAGGGCGACTTGCACACAGTGCGTGGTTATGGGCTTGGACTCTATCATGTGGACTGTCTGGTGCGGCAACTCGGTGGTCGCATCAGTGTGCAGAGTGAGGTAGGGCAGGGCAGTTGCTTCCGTGTCGTGCTTCCTCTCGATGCGGCATCACAGCCTTCTTGACTTCTGCCGACGATGGTGTGGAAAATTGCACCGATTATATGCTTAAACCCTAAAATCAAGAACGAATAGCACTATTGCGGTCTAATAACCGATTTGGGTTAAATCTCTCATGAATGTTATGAAGAAATCTCGTATTCTCATCGCTGAAGACGAACGCGATTTGGCAGGCATCCTCCGTGATACGCTCGTCACCCTCGATTTTGCCGTAACCCTAGCGCACGATGGGGCTTCGGCACTGGAGGCTTATGCGGCAGAACGTCCGGACTTGTTGGTGACAGATGTGATGATGCCAGTGATGGATGGTTTCTCCCTGATCAAACAACTGCGACAGGTGGATGCGCGACTGCCCATCATCGTGCTCACTGCGCGCACCGACACGGACGATGTGGTGCAGGGGCTGCAACTGGGGGCGAATGATTATCTGCGCAAGCCCTTTTCGATGCGCGAACTCGTGGCGCGCATCCAGGCATTGCTGCGACAGTTTCCTCCCCAGTCAGAGAGGGAAAACGGAGCAGTGACTGAGGCTTTGCACCAAGGAGCGATGGTGGAGAAGGGAGATAACGTAAATCATGTCGCAACTGTGGAAAACTCTAGAAAAATGTTGTGCTGCGGAGCCACTACGCTCTATCCTTCGCGCGGTTTGTTGCAGGCTGCCGATGGCACAGAGCAACCCTTGACACAGCGAGAAACAGAGATTTTGCGACGCCTCTTTGCGCATCCTAATGAGATAGTGGAGCGACATGGCTTGTTGCTCGATTTGTGGGGCAGCGATACGCCTTACAATGCTCGTTCTCTTCACGTTTTTGTGTCGCGATTGCGCACAAAATTGCTTGCTGATGCTCAGCTGTCTCTGCGCAATGTACATGGGCAGGGGTATCGCCTTGTAGTGGAGGAGAATTAAAGAGGGAGTGGAGGGGAAAATATGCTGATTTTTTTGTAACTTTGCGCCACTGTCTTTGGCTGGCTGAGGCTTTGTCGAAGATGAATGACATTGAATCCTCCCTAACCTCCTCATATCCCGCACTATGTCTCAAAGATGGTCCTCCACTTTTGCAAATCTTGAAGCCCACGATTACCCCAAACACCTATGCGATGTTTGTGGGACACATGAAGTGTAGCCAAGAAGATGAGCACATGTTGGTGCTGGAGGTGCCCACTGCGGCTTTTCGCGATACGATGTTTAAGGCGATGGGGCAGCAGTTGCGCGATGCTGTGTTGCAGGCGTGGGGGGCAATGCCCAGTGTGAAGTGGGTGTTCACCGATATGCAGGCGAATCCTGAACTCTCAGGGCAAGGGGCTGGCGGAGCAAGCGTGGTGCGTGCTTCGGGACCAGTGGCAAAACTGACGCCTGTGGCGCAGCCCACGAATTTTGATTCGCATCTCATTGAAGCCTATACCTTCGATAGTTATTGCGAGGGTATCAGCAATCGTGCAGCGGTGAACATGGCGCGCGCTATGGCTGAGAATCCCGATGTGCAGACCTTCAACCCCTTCTTCTTGTATGGACCTTCGGGGGTGGGCAAGACACACTTGGTGAATGCTGTGGGCAATGCTGTGCGTGAGAAATTTCCTGACCGCCGTGTGCTCTTCGTCTCGGCTCGTAATTTCCAAGTGCAGTATGCTGATGCAGCAATGGCAGACCGCAACAACAGAAATTCCACGGCTATCAATAGCTTTATCCACTTCTACCAAAGCATTGATATGCTCATCATCGACGATTTTCAAGAAATCAGCGGTGAAAAAACACTCAAGGCTTTTTTCCACATCTTCAACCACTTGCATGCCAATGGTCGCAAGATGCTGTTCACCTGCGACCGTTCGCCAGCAGAGTTGAAAGGATTGGAAGAGCGCATTCTCTCGCGTCTGCGTTGGGGAATTACGCTGCCTTTGGATCAGCCCGACCGCACTTTGCGTCGCGACATCATCTTGTGCAAATTGCGTCGTGATGGAGTGGAAGGATTCCCCATGGATGTGGTGGACTATTTGGCGGATGTGGTGTCGGAAAATGCGCGCGAACTCTATGGCATGGTCAATTCAATCATGGCAGAGTCGATGAAAACGGCAGACTATCGCATCACGGTGGAGATGGCGCAGCGTGTGGTGCCGCGCATTGTGAATCAAGCACGCAAGGAACTCAGCTTCCGCGAAATTTTGGATTTAGTGTGTGAGCATTATGCGGTGAAATCTAAAGATGTTTGTTCTAAATCGCGCAAAGGAAATATCGCTGCTGTGCGCCACATTGTATGCTATCTAGGTCAGAAGTTTACGGAAGTGTCTTTGTCGCAAATAGGTCGTGAACTGGGTGGGCGCGACCATTCCACCATCCTCCACAGTTGTAAGAAAATCGAGCGCCAGTTTGCCACGGATGCTACATTCCGTGAGGAGATTGAAAACATCGAACTTACCTTGCGTAAGTAAAAAGCGAACCAGTAGCTGCACTTCTGTGTGCAGGGGCAACCTGCGCTGAGCTTTTGTTGCACTGTACGCTTGTTGTGCTGTACTTGTGTTGCGCTGCACACTTATTGTGCTGTACTTGTGTTGAGCAGCACGCCTTTGTTGCACAGCACTCTTTTGTTCCATACTTTGGTGGCTGTTCTTGCAGAGACGTTTTTCCCTTTGTGAAGCCCCATTTTCAGTGCCCTCTTTGCAGTTGTTCACCTTGTATCCTCCCTTGTCTCTCCCCTAAATAGGGGTGTAGGGTGGTGTGGGTGGAGAAAACACAAACAATGGAGCAGATTTCTCAAAATATCGAGAAATCTGCTCCGTTTTGCATTCTTTATCGTTAGCGATAGGAAGTAATTTGGGGGAAGTTTGTAAATTTACGCCACCAATACAAAACACATGAAACACTCATTTAGGCATCGTTCTCTCCTATTGGCGACCCTGTTCGTCATCACTCTTGCTGCCTCTGCAGGATTTACCAAAAAAATCACGATGAAATGTTACGATCAGCATGGTACATTTCTACTCACCGACTCGATAGTGCAGCCGATAGAAGATTGTTTTTTTCTGATTCCTCCCAAGATACCTTATTATGTTTGCACTACCTACGATCCGAAGGGTACAAATGCGTGTTTGACAGGGGGGGGGGGAACTCAATGTGGAATATAAGGCATTGGGAGGTACTGGATTTGATACGCTCACCCAACAACCGATTGAAATACGCGATAACATGAGTTTCGTGATCACCGAATTGCGCGATGAGGTGACTTATGTCTGGTCAGCGAAACCCAACGAACATTCGCTGCTTTCGCTGACCCCGATGAAGGAGGCGACGCACAATCCTACAGAAACGTGGGTGTTTGAGCGCGGCGTAGTAGGCTGGCAAATCCACAATGAGGTGACGGGACTTTATGTTTCGGGTATTACCGCGAAAGGCGAGCTTTCGGTGTCGGAAGATCCTGTGGACTTCTTGTTGCAAACGAGTCTTGTGACGGGAGAACCTTGGCAAATCACGGACCCACAATCGCAGCGCACTTATCGTTTCGTGCCTCGCCACTATGCGGTGCGTCCATTCTTCAATCTGCAGGAGAATTTTGTCGATGATAAAGGTAATGAAATCGCAGCTTCTCGCGAGTCTTATGTGAAGGCGGGTGACACTTTTGCGCTTGCTAAAAAGGATTTTCAAGATTATGCTACGAGGCATGGAGATTGGATGAGCGTGCCACGGACGAAAGCACGAAATTGCCAAAGATGGAAGCGCAGCATACCATCGATTATGTGTATAAGCACGTGACGGCCATTTCCTCTCTGCGTCAATCGTCTAGAAATCTGCTTCCGGTGGATCTGAGCGGCAGAAAGGTGTCGCCTGATTATCGAGGATGGGTGATTGTCAACGGCCGTGTGAAGTGGCAATAACGATTGATCAAACAACTTGAAAAACGATTAGAAACCAAAAAGACCGTGATGTAGGCGAATACATCACGGTCTTTTTGGTCTGGAAATTGGGGGATGAATCAATAGCTGCAACTCACTACTGCACGCTATTGCGTTTGCGCGTTATTGTGCGCGGAGTATAAGCTGGAGTTGTTGAGCCTTGGTGCGCGCTTTTAGCCAGTCTTGGAGGCGTGTGCGCTCTGCTTCGGAGAAAAGTCCCTTGTGCGTGACAACTGCGAGAACAATGTGCGGTTTTTGACCATCGTTAGGGGCAGAAATCGTTGGAGTATCAGGCGATATCACACTATCTGTTGGCACTTCCACAGCTTGCGACAGACTTATGCTCTGAATATTGGGCCACAAAGTCTTGATTTCACCACTGATGCTGCGACTCATCGTCTCATATTGTGTGTAGGACTGGAGTTGCGCTTCGAGATGTTGGATGCGACCAGACTGTTCTATCAGTTTTTGGTTGTTAACTTCTGCGGTAATACCCAATTTTGAAGCATTGAGAAGTAACAAACTATCGGATTGAGCACCTTGGAAAACTTGGAGTTTATATTCTCCTAAACTATACTCTTCCAACTTATTTTGTGCATCTTCAATGTTGCTCGCAGAGATTGGATTACCCACTGCCACGACACTCAATAGTTTTTTCTCGCCATCCTTCTGGTGAGACACGATTTGCGTACCCGGATAGTGGAGTTCATGTTTAAGGAATCTCGCAATGTTATTGTCGAGCATGCTTTCGCGAATAATGCGCACTGTCATGATTGTAGCTGGAATCATGGTGACAAATACGATGCCAATAATAGTGCGATTCACCACTTTTATACGTTCTTTGCTCACGGCTATCTTAGGACGAAAGCGCAGCATACGCACCCGATGTAGGTGGCGAGAGCAATGAACACCGTGTTGATGAAATAGAGATAGAATGCGCCGAAGAAAAACGACCATTCTCCCATTGCCAAACCGTAACCAGCGGTGCAAAGTGGAGGCATGAGAGCGGTGGCAATGGCTACACCCGGCAGCACATTGCCCTTGCCACGTGTGGAAAGCGCCAGAATCCCCGCTGCACCACCGCATAGCGCAATCAACACATCGTAGAGTGTGGGAGAGGTGCGTGCGAGGAGCTCAGACTGTGCCTCGGTGAGCGGAGAAATCAAAAAGTAAATCATCGCCGTGAGCACACTGATCACCGTGGCTACAAAGTAGTTCTTGATAGAACTTTTGAGCAAGGGCAAATCTCCGATACCAATCGCCAATCCCATGCCGATGATCGGTCCCATGAGTGGGGAAATGAGCATCGCACCGATGATGACAGCGGTGGAGTTGACGTTGAGCCCGAGTGAAGCGATAAAGATGGCGAAGACCAGCACCCACAAGTTGGAGCCGTGGAAGGAAACCCCACTGCTGATTTGTTCGATGGTCTCAGCCTCATGCTCTTTGTCGGGCAGTGCATTAAAGTATTGCTTGATGGTTTTCCACAAAGTTTGGGAAGTTTCCGCCATAGTTTTATTTTGCTGTGAGGGTGTAGGAAGTTGAAAGTCGAAAGTTGAAAGTCGAAAGTCGAGAAACTGCTTTTATACTGTCACAAATCGCGATTAGAACGACAGACCAAATGCTATGTGTGGGGCAATAGTGGAATGTTGACTCACAGAGTATTTGAGATCTTTGAAACCGGAAAGGACTGCTAGACCCACTCGGAAGAACAAACCTTTAGGTGCTTGGTAGCGATAGCTCACTCTCAAACTGCCGAAATAACCAAAGCTGGGATTGCTTGTGTTTGTTTCCGTGAGGTTGGAAATCTGTTTTTCCATGGGATCTTCACCCGTGTTAGACATTTGGATAATAAACCACGAATCGTTTGTGCGATTTGATAGTAACCGAGGTTCAGACCAATACCGAGGTCGAGAAAACTACGTCTTCCACCAATCAAAGTGTTGATTTCGAGGGGAATTGCAATCCCATCGCACATGTAGGAGTCGTTGTTGAGAACCGAGAAAGGAGAGGATTGACCACCGTAGCCAAGACCAACGCTATATCCTACACCTTTGTTGCCGTGAAAACGAGTATCGTAGCTTACGGAGAAGGTGTTGGAGATGCCACCAAATTCAGTATATACAGCGTGCTGAGGCTTTTTTTCTGCAGCCATAGGGAGAGCAATGCAGAGGAAAAACAAGAAACCTAAGAAGGATTTCATAGAAGTTGAGAATTTAGAAGGAGAAACTAGAGAAATACTCAGAAATACAATCGGTGTTGAGGCACCGTTGGCGCAAAAAGTCGCAGAAAACTCATCGTCTTTGCGCTGTGGCGAGCATGATATTCTAAGCCGACGATTGGCAATCATTGTCTTTGTGAATGCAGTGCACTTCAGAAAGCAGACGTTGCCTACGCCTAGCCCAAATTTAGAACGAATAACCGAGTGCAATATAAGGTTGAATGACGTAGTCGTCATTCTCGCGATCGTGAGCATTGATGCAAAGCCCCGTGCGGAAGATTAACCCATGAGACATCTGCAAGCGATAGCCCATGTTGAGGGTGAGATAATAGCGAAACTGCTTAATGTCTGCTTGCACATAGCGCATTCGGCTTTCCTCTTGCGTAGCGTATTTCTCGGTGTATTGAGTAAATCCAGGTACCACTCCGATGCCAGATTCAAAGAAGTGCTTCTTCTTGCCGGTCAGATAATACATGCGCAAGGGCAAAGACACGTGAGAAAGAGAATAGCGATTGGGTGAAGCGTAGGTATTGTTGCTATATCCCAAACCTACATCAAAACCCCAGTGAGAACGAGGGGCAAGGCGTGAGTCAAAGTTGAAGGAAAATCCATTGGACGCACCATTCACTTCTGTGTACACTGCGCGTTGTTGGGCAGCTGCTCCTAGTATCGTCAGGGAGAATACCAAGAGGACAAGTAATCTATTCATAGGATGATAGAGCTTTTGTTGATAAAGTTAAAAGGTAATCAATTTATTAAGCCGAAATATGTATGCAAAAATAGAACATTTTGTAGAATCAACAATAGTGATTCGTCTTTTTTTATGGTAAACTTGTTATATTCTTGGCTTTTTCTAAAGAAGAGTTGGAAAATCGCTGTCAAAGTCGTATTTTTGTGGTCAATATGTGCGTCAAATGTGCGTCAAAATCAGCAAACACTGCATCCATCAGCAGTACGGTTTCCCCCCCCTTGGGCACATCGCACGATGACATTTTCACAGATGCTCACAATCTCAGGGCATTCTCGCCTCACAATCATCATAGAAACTAGCAATACTCCATATATTTCAATGAAAAAATCGCTCCTCTTCCTCCTCCTCTTCGTCATGCAACTTGTGGTGCATGCTCAAAACCCATTTGAAGGACCTAAACGCGAGATGCGCGGTGCTTGGATTCAGTGTGTCAATGGACAATTCCAAGGCATGAGTCGCGAGCAGATGCAAGCCAATCTCACCCGCCAACTCGATGTCTTGCAAGCCTGTGGCATCAATGCCGTGATGTTTCAAGTGCGTGCCGAAGCCGATGCCCTCTATCAGAGCAACTACGAACCTTGGAGCAAATTTCTCACCGGACGTCAAGGTCAATATCCAGGTTGGGACCCACTCGCGTGGATGATCGACCAGTGTCATTACCGTGGCATGGAGTTGCACGCGTGGATCAATCCTTTCCGTGCCAAAACCAAGGGTACGAAAGAACTTGCCACCACACACCCCTATTTTAAGAATCCCGAACGCTTCTTGCGCTATGATGGACTGCTGCTCTTCGATCCTGGCATCATGGAAAATCAGCGTTACATCTGCGATGTGGCTGCCGACATCGTGCGCCGTTACGACGTGGATGGTCTCCACATCGACGACTATTTCTATCCCTATCCTGCAGCAGGTCAAGTCATTCTCGACGATGCCACTTATCTTGCCAATCGCAATGGCTTTCAAGACCGTGCAGAATGGCGCCGATATAATGTGAACATCTTCGTCAAGATGCTCTATAACACCGTGCATAGTGTCAAACCATGGGTGAAGTTTGGAGTTTCCCCCTTCGGCATCTACCACAATCTTTCGGCAGAAGCAACGTCCCTGGTAGTGACACTCGAGGACTTCAAAACTACGACGACCTCTACGCCGATGTGCTCTATTGGGTAAACCAAGGTTGGGTGGACTATGTGGTGCCACAACTCTATTGGGAAATCGGACACAAATCAGCCGACTACGACCGCCTCATTCGTTGGTGGTCACGCTACACCAATGGTCGTCCTTTGATCATCGGACAAGATGTGGAACGCACCGTTCGTGCGCGCGATGTCAACAATCCCACCGTCAATCAGATGGCAGCTAAGTTCGAGTTGCAGCGCAATTTGCCCAATGTTGCAGGTAGCTGCTTGTGGTATTCTGCTGCTGTGGTGCGCAATGAAGGAAACTTCGCTTACGAACTTCAAAACAACTACCACCTCACCCCTGCACTCCAGCCGCTCATGCCCTTCATCGATGACAAGGCTCCAAAGAAGCCACGTAAGGTGAAGAAGCTCTGGATGCCCGATGGCTACTACCTCTTCTGGACGGCACCCAAAGCCAAAACAGAGATGGACGATGCGAAGCGTTATGTAGTCTACTGTTTTGAGAAAGGGCAAAAGATCGATTTGAATTCTTCTACCCACATCATCGCCATCACCGACCAAACGATGTATAAACTCCCTTATCAGTTTGGTAAAGAAAAATACACTTATGTCATCACGGCGCTTGATCGCTTGCAAAACGAGTCGAAACCCGTGAAAGTCAAAGTGAAACTCTAAAGACGTCTAGCGTTGCGTGCCGCAGCTGTGCACTTGTACTCCCTGCGAGAAAGTCAAGCCTCGGCACGCAACGCCTTTTATATAGTAGCTGTAGACAGTAGTTACGCGATGTGTGTCCATTGTTGCCCTTCTTGTTCAGGCAAATGTAGGGTGGGTTGTGCATAGGTCACCATGCACCGTAACGACTTTCTACATACATAGAACTTATTCCTTCTCTCCACTTTTTATTCAGACAGCCCATGAAAGTACTCAAATTTGGTGGTTCTTCTGTCGCCACACCACAAGCCATTCAGCAAGTCAGACAAATCGTGCAGCACACTGCTGCTCCCATGGTGATAGTGGTTTCTGCGCTGGGTGGAGTCACCGATCAGCTCATTGCTCTTTCTCATCAAGCCACCAAAGGGGGCGATGATTATCTGCCTGCACTCGAAGCCCTCCATCAACGTCATTGCGACATGGTCAAAGCGGTGGTCGAAAAGGCTGAACAACCTGCTCTATTAGAGTTGGTCAATCGCCGCTTTCGCGAATTGGGGAGTTTGCTTCAGGGCATTAGCCTTATCCAAGAACTTCCCCCTCGCATCGCCGACACCATCGTGGCTTACGGCGAACTCCTTTCATCGGCTATCGTGGCACGCGCCATCGACAAGCCATCTATATTGATGCACAGAAAGTCATCAAAACGCGCAAAGAAGGATCTCGTCAAACCGTAGATTTTGAAGCCACTCATGCAGCCATCGAGCAACACATGCACGCGCTGCCACAAATCACCGTTGTTGGTGGTTTCATTGCGAGCGATGTCACCACGGGGCACACCACCAACCTCGGACGTGGAGGCTCTGACTACACCGCTGCCATCATTGCTGCAGCACTCGGTGCTGAGGTGCTGGAGATTTGGACAGATGTTGATGGATTCATGACAGCCGACCCAAGAGTCATCCCCACGGCTTTCACCATCGACGAACTCACCTACGATGAGGCGACAGAATTGTGCAACTTCGGGGCTAAAGTTATCTATCCCCCCACCATCTTCCCAGTGTGCAAGGTGGGTATCCCCATCCTCGTGCGCAATACGTTCAGCCCCACTGGTCGCCACACCATCATTCGCCAAGACGCAGCACCTGGAGAGCGACTCATCCGCGGCATTTCTTCCATCAACCAAACCACACTCGTCACCGTGAGTGGTATGTCCATGGTGGGGGTTGTGGGGGTCAATCGCCGCATCTTCTCTTGCCTCTCCGATGCTGGAGTGAGCGTGTTCATGGTAGCGCAATCCACTTCAGAAACCTCCACTTCTCTCGCCGTAACCCCTTCGCAAGCGGAACAAGCCTGCGCTATCCTCGACCGCGAATTTGCCAAGGAAATCGAGTCTGGAGCCATGAATCCTGCGCAGTGCAACAACGACCTAGCCACTGTTGCCATCGTCGGTCAAAACTTGCGCTTCCACACGGGCACAGTTGGTAGACTTTTCTCGGTCTTAGGTAGAAACGGTATTGGGGTCAACGCCATTGCTCTCGGAGCACTCGAACTTAGTGTGTCGCTCGTCATCCCACAAACTCAGTTGCGCAAGGCGATTGGTGTGCTCCACGACAGCTTCTTCATGGGAAATTACGAAGAGTTCAACCTCTTCCTCTGCGGTGTCGGCACAGTGGGTAGTCAGCTCATCTCGCAACTCCAATCGCAGGCGGAGAACCTGCGCCAAGAACGTGGTGTTAAAATCAATCTTGTCGGCATCTGCGGACGAACTTCCGCTGTTTATGCGCGCGAAGGACTCGATACTGCGCAGTATCGCGAACTTCTCGATGCCTCACCCGTTTCTGGCGGCATTGAAGCCATGCTCGACACCATCGAAGAGATGAATATGTTCAACTCCGTCTTTGTCGATTGCACAGCTTCGGCAGAGGTGGCAAAGCACTATGCGCGCTTGCTCGATCACCACGTCCATGTGGTCACTGCCAACAAAATCGCGGCTTCGGGTGATTACGACAACTATCAGCATCTCAAATCGCTGGCTCGCCAACGGGGTGTGAAATTCCTCTTTGAAACCAATGTCGGTGCGGGCTTGCCCATCATTCACACCATCGGTGACCTCATGGCTTCGGGCGACAAAATCAAGAGCATTGAAGCGGTACTCTCTGGCACGCTCAACTATGTGCTCAATGCTCTCTCTTCCGAAGTGTCTTTCTCGCAAGCGGTGCGCCAAGCGCAGGAGGAAGGTTACAGCGAACCCGATCCACGCATCGACTTGAGTGGCATCGATGTGGTGCGCAAACTCACCATCTTAGCACGTGAGAGCGGTTATCGTGTCGAGAGTAGCGACATTGAAGCGCGCCGCTTCTTGCCCGATCATCTGTTTGAAGGTTCGCTCGAAGATTTTTGGGCACAACTTCCTTCGCTCGATGCGCATTTTGAAGAAGAACGCCAACGTCTTGTACGCGAAACAAGTGCTGGCGCTTTGTGGCAGAGTGGCATGAAGGCAAGGGTAAAGTCGGTCTCAAGGAAATCCCACAAGGCCATCCCTTGTATCATCTCGAAGGTTCTAACAACATCCTTTGTCTCACCACCGAACGCTACGACACGCCCATGATCATTCGCGGTTATGGCGCAGGAGCTGCCGTCACAGCCGCTGGTGTCTTTGCCGATGTCATGCGTATCGCTCATCTCTAATTCCTCTTTGTCGCTACCATTACCACCTTCCTAGGTAGGATAATCCCTCATTTCATCGTGCCCGTCCGCATCAAAACGCAAGTTTTGATGCGGACGCGCTGTTTCTGGTGCAACCATCTTTCTCCTTCTGCTTCCTTTCTCCTTCTGCTTCCTTTCTCCTTCTGCTTTCGCTCCCTTCACTCTCCCTTCATTCTCTCATCTTGTATTCGCTCTTCTTTCGCTTGCCTTCTTTCTTCCTCCTTTCACACCTTTTGTCTGTCGTTGTCCCTTGTCGCACATCCCCTTTATTCATCCGTTCTTCTTTCTTTTCCTATGCCCCCTATAGTTATATGGGAGGATATGAGGCGAAAGTGAGAAAAATCGACAGAAAAGTGACATATTTTCTTTGAAAACTTTTTATTTGACAAGTCTACTTTTCAAATTGAGTAGAATCGCATCGCAGTACACAGCGCCCTTCGCGAGCTCTATCTCTCTTAGCGATTTCTTGTTCTGATCTAGTCTGTCTGTTTTCCTCCATTTTTCCAAATTCGTGATAGGGTAGCATAGAAGGTGCCATCATCCACTCGTCGCACTGTGGAAAACTCCCTCCTCGCGCGCACGTGCGCGCACCCTACAGCAATTTTGCACTTTTTGCTTTCACAACCTTCACACTCTCTCCGTTCATCTGTCTTGGTTTCCCCTTGATATCAAGGCATTATCCTCCTAAAATCTCCCACGTTTTTTCAAAAAACTCCGACGTTTTTGGAGAAATCTCCCACGTTTTCTCAAATATCTCCGAGAGTTGTGGACAACACTCCGATTTGTCCCATTTTCTCCCCCTCATCCACACTTCCTCCCAGTTGTCCCTATACCGCTTTTTTCATCCCATTTTCCTTGATTTTTTGCCCTTCTCCCTCGCTTTTCTAAATGAATACAAATAAACTATTTCTATCTCCTTGTTTTCTAGTGTCTTACAACGATAAGTGTGAAGGTTGTGAAAGCAAAAACCACTATTTTGCTGGGTGCGCGCGTGCACGCACGCGCGAGAAATCTTGATTTCACATTCGTTAAGGTTGACGAAAAAGTTATTGGAACAATTTTCGTTACGTTGGTATATCTAGCGAGGATTTACAAGAAGTTACTTCGTGCTTTCAAATAGAGTCCATCCACACTTTTCGTGAATTGAAACGCAACAGCACTAGGTGGGCAAGGATATTTGGTTCAAGGTGTACGACAAGGCAATGGAACGTCGCAAGCATTCCACACACAATGCTGCCCTTGCTCCCGAATTTTCCGCACACAAGCTCATTACAAAGTATTTGGGAGCCGTCGTCTATTTCGCAGTTCCTTATGCATCATGGCAAAAGGGGACGATAGAAAATACAGATAGACTCATCAGACAGTATATACCAAAGCAGGCAAACTTTGACGACTACACCAACAAAAAGATTGCAATGATACAGAAGAAAATCAATAATAGACCCCGACAGAAACTCAATTTTGAAACACCCAAAAAAGAGTACTACAAAAGAAGATCGTAATTATGCACTTGCTGGTTGACTCTACGGCTTGATTTTTGGTGTCATTGTCGAAATAAAACAAGAGAATGATCTTGCTTTCTCTCAAAAATGTGTAACTTTACAAACGAATAAGTGTAAATTGTTTGTGTTTTAAGCAGTTCTGTCGTTATTGATTATGGCTATGCGAGAAAGTCTTAAGAATTTAATTCAAAGTTCAATTATTTTGCAGTATTGTCTACCTTATAATGTTGCAAATAAGCAAATTTCACGCTCGTGTATTTCAACAGGAGAAGATTATTGCTTACTTCAAAATGGGACCGATATTGATGTTGCAAACATAATCTATAATGGAATAGTTGATTATGCTTATAGCGATAATGAAATAGATTTATTTCAACTTAACAATCTTCAAATAAGGGCACTATTAAGCAAACTAAAATTTGATCCAAATGCTTCAGAAAGTATTCAGCTGGGGTATGGCTTTCAGGGAGAAGTTATGCTTCATCTTCTTCTGAGTCATTTTTTTCATGCTGAAAAGGCACTTGCTAGAGGATATTTATATTCTGCTTTAGAAAATGCTGAAACTAAAGGTTATGATTCATATTTGATGATAGAGAACAATGAAACAATATCTCTTCTTTTTGGAGAAGCAAAATTTTATTTGGATGGATATAAAAGGTCATTAGACTCTATCTTTAATAATCTTGATAAAGCTCTTTCTGATTCTTACTTTAATCGGAATTTTATTGCGATGGAAAATCACTATGAGCATATCGAACCGAAAAGTAGAATTCGTGAGGTTATTGATCAATGGCGAACTAATCCGTTGATAAATATGGCAGAAGAAGCCAAACAGCACAATATGAACCTAGTATATCCGATGCTAGTTATTTTTGATGATAAAATGACAGATTACGATAATCTCATAATGGATATAATATCTTATATTCAAACCAAATATAATGCTGTACAGCCTACACTAACAATTCCATATACAATCTTTTTCTTGTTTTTTCATGTGGATAATAGTCGTATTATTAAGACACAAGTTTTGCAATGGATAAATCACAAGCAGCAGCTGATGCCGTAAGGCATATTAACCAAGCTAAGGAAGATTCAAATTTGCAGCCTTCAATGATTAAGGCTGTTTGTTCTTTTTTTTGACATTATGAAAGGAAAAGAGTTATCTCAGGCGGATAGATTCTTCTTACATTATCTTGCTAATCAAGCAGGTCTCCCTCAGTATTATTATCCGATGCTGAATGTTGGAGAATACGTTGATGAAGAGGTTACTTTGCAGACCTTTTCAAATTATATCAATGAAAGCAGCTTGATAGTTGGCGAAGGTGTAATGTTGCATCGCTACCAGAAAGAACTCTTAGAAAGATTCAAGAGAGGGCTGAGAAATCGTATTTTTCTGAGTGCTTCAACATCTTTCGGAAAAACATTCTTGATATACGAGATTGTAAGGAAGATGGAATATACTAATGTTGCATTTATTTTTCCCACCCTTTCTCTCCTTTCTGAGAACTTGTTTAAGATTCATTTATCGCCTGGATATAAGTGGGTAAAGGATAACTATGTGATTCATACACTCAGTGATAAAGAGGAAATTAGCGGCAGGAATCTTTTTATTTTTACTCCAGAACGCTTCTTGTCTTTTTTGGATAAGAACAAAGAAATTCAATTGGATTTTGTATTTGTAGATGAGATATATAAGCTTGATAATGGTTTTATCATAGACGAGGTGTCTCAAGAGAATGAGCGAGATGTGGCGTATAGGATAGCTTTGCACGAATTGCTAAAGAACCCGCATGTTGATTCTTTACTTGCAGGACCATATATAGCACTTCCAACCGAAGATGAACAAGATGTACAATTCTCATTTAAAAATTTCCTTGACTATTATGGTTTTGTAGTAGTTGACTACAATCACTACGAAATAGTGAATAAGGTGGAGGTTTTTGCCCAAACAGCATCAAATATTGAGATTGATAACACGTTTCGCTTGACATTTACAAATAAGACTAAGAGTGCTCGCATTGTCCAACTTGTTACACAACTTTTGAATCGAGGAGAAAAACGCTATAGTCTATTGCAGTACAAAAAGCTTCAACGGAGAAGTATGCTAAAATTCTAATTGATGAGAATGAACATATTGAAGATGTCGACTCTGAAGAAGTAATGAGGCTTACAAATCATATAGATAGTTTATTTGCGAATGGGAGAGGAGCGCAATGGATAGTTTCAAAAGCATTAAAAAAAGGAATTGGTATACACCACGGTTCAGTTCCAAAGTATATACAGCAGGAAATTATTTCACTGTTTAATCAGAATCTTTTAAAGATTCTAATATGTACTACTACTATCACAGAGGGGGTAAATACCACAGCTAAAAACGTGATAGTGCTTTCTGGAAAAAAAGGAAGGAAAGACTTAAAAAAGTTTGACGCACAGAACATAGAGGGGCGAGCTGGTAGATTTATGCAGCATTATCAAGGGCGGGTCTTTATTCTAGATAAAAATTTTGCGGATCGAATGAACGAAGAGGACGAATTGTTGCAACATAAGTTTTTTGACAAGAATATTGATAAAAAAGATGTGGATATTGTTCTATCAGATTCCAATTATCTCACAATCGAGCAAAAAAATAGGAAAAAGCTGTTAGAGGCTATCAAGGAAAGTGGAATAATGCCTAAAGCATGTTTTGAGGAGTTTAGAACAATATCATATATTGACAAGATTTATTTGTACAATACGATTGCTCACTTTTCAACAACAGATCATGAAAAGATAACAGAGTTAATAAGAAGTTACGTTGGTCAAAGAAAGTCTTATCTTCCAGGTCTTGAACTTATATGTCAAACTATCCGTCCAATTATCAAAAATGACAATTTACGTTTTTATGTAGAGAACGGAAATGATAATTCTGGTAACTGTTATCTTGTTGGTATGATTTCTGCATTTATTTCTAAGGGATTCTCAGGCTCGGCAAATTACTATATTAGAAAAGAACACGATGTGGATAAGGGAGTCAGACGGGCAGCTGATTTTGTTTTTAATATGCTCCGTTATCAAGTAGTAAAGTATTTTGGGTTGTTTAATTTGCTTTACAAACAGTTTGAGGCAACTCGTAAGGAGGTAAATGTTGAAGAAGTTAATGGTATTGAAGCCTTATTACTTAGGCTTGAATATAGTGCAGATACAAGATTAGGAAGACGGGTTAGTGATATAGGTGCATCTTTTAATGTGGTGAAATATTATGATGTAAAAGAGAATAATCCAGATAATCTCGAGCTTATTGGAACATATTATGACCAGCTGGATGATTATGAGAAATACAATGTCGCAAGAATAGATCGGCTATTATAACATTTGATATGAGGATTGAAGATACATGATTCTATGGCGGATATAATTTCAAAATTTGATAGCTCAATAGAAATCATTCCTCCTCCCCCAAAAAAGGTATAAGAAACTCTCATTTTCTCTCAAAGAACTTCTAATAAAATCCAAAATAGGATTGCTTTTGTGTGTCCTGTTGAAAACCAGATAAACAACAAAGTGATAGACCTAATGAAATTTGGGTATTGTCCGAAAAAGTGTGTAAGATTTTCGGATGATACCAGATGATAATGAGAGGATTAGAGGTTTTAGTCCTCTCAAAACACCCCGAAAATTTCTGAAAAATAATTTTGCCCATTAAAGTTGGGTGAAGGTTGTGAAAGCAAAAACCACTATTTTGCCTGTTGCGCGCGCGTGCGCACGCGCGAGAAACCTTGATTTTACATTCGTTAAGTTGGACGAAAAAGTTGGTAGGAGCGACTTTAGTTATGTTGGTATGCCTAGCGAGGATATACAAGAAGTTACTTCGTACTTTCAAAATCGAAGTGTGTAGAGTCTATCCCCACTTTTCGTGAATTGAAACGCAACAGCACTAGGTCGGACAAGGATATTTGGTTCAAGGTGTACGACAAGGCAATGGAACGTCGCAAGCATTCCACACACAATGCTGCCCTTGCTCCCGAATTTGCCGCACACAAGCTCATTACAAAGTATTTGGTAGCCGTCGTCTATTTCGCAGACCCTTATGCCTCATGGCAAAAGGGGACGATAGAAAATACAGATAGACTCATCAGACAGTATATACCAAAGCACACCAACTTCGATGAAATTGCAGATAAAAAGGTTGCGAGCCTACAAAAGAAAATAAACAGCAGACCAAGAAAAAAATAATGTTTGAAACACCAAAAGCAGAGTTCTTCAAACGAATAGCCTAATTTTGCACTTGCCGGTTGACTCTACGTATTACGTAATTTTTTTTGTCTCATAACACAAAATACCACGGAAAAATCTTTGTAAGTGAAAAAAAATGTGTAGATTTGCTGTTGTTTTTCAGCTTAGTATCTATTGTATGGATATTGTACTGCTGTGAAAATGTAACTTTCAGGAGATATTGGTGCTTGCTTATATAGTTGTTTATACATCTATGTTGACGTACCTCTTTGCAAGTCAATAACGTAAAAAAATACCCGACTCTAATTTGCCAGGAAAGGCGTATATTATACGCTATTATATTTTATCCCTCCATCCTTATGTATTCAAACAGGTTCTTTCTTACATTATTGGCAATTTTCATTACTGCTATTTCATATGCGCAAGAGTCCACTGTTACGCTGCAAGGCGGTATCCAAGATGTCTTCTTGAAGCGCGGTCTCTTTGATTGCCGTGTCGCCCTCTTCAACTCGGACAGTATTGAGGTGAAAAGCGATATCAAGCTCTATGAGATAGGAGAAGACAGCATGCACGTCTCCACCATCTATTCCATCCATACTCCCAACGTGGCAGGCAACTACCTGATTCGCGTCCAAAGCAGGGATACGCAGATGGATGGGCACAGGTCGTCATTCCGAAAGACAACCAGAAGGCAACGATAGCTGTACCTATGATTTCATTGCGCAAATTGATGCACGAAAAGCAATTAGGAGAGGCGGTGGTGCAAGCCACACGTATTAAGGTGAAGATGCGCAACGACACCTTGGTTTACGATGCGGCAGCGTTCAATCTTCCTTCGGGTTCAAAGCTCTCTCACTTGATAGAGCAACTTCCAGGAGCCACGATGAATGCAGCAGGCGAAATATTCATCAATGGGCGAAAGATTGATGAACTTACCCTCAACTCGCGTTCCTTCTTTCGTGGGAACGAAGCCGTGTTGCTGGAAAACTTGCCCTACTACACTGTGAAAGAGTTGAAAGTCTTCGAGCGCCAACGCTTAGAGATGGTGATGCGTGGGCAGAAAGACGACAGTCCCGAGTATGTGATGGACGTGAACCTGAAGAATGACTATTCCTTGGGAGCGATGGTCAATGCAGAAGCGGCGGGCGGTACGCACGAAAGGTATCTTACTCGTATCTTCGGGTTGCTCTTGACGCCTACCTCGACCGTGGGAGCTTTTGCCAACTTCAATAATACCAACGACATCAGTCGTGCAATAGCGAGAGGATGGAACCAAGGGGAAGGATTTATGATGGGCAATCAAAACAAGCCCTCCACGCGCAAAGCCGCAGGACTGACTTTCGAGTACCAATCGACGAAAAAGGCAATGATGGGCTATCCAGCCTTGATGGAGTCTGCACAATTGTCATTCGATCACTATCAGAACTTGGACGCCTCGGGACGTTACAAAGAGAGCTTCCTGCCTTCGGGGAGTACTTTCGAGCGTATGCAGCGTAACCTGCAAACGACCATCAAAGCCGCGCAGCTCATCAATAAGTTCAATTACTTGCCATGGTCTCTTAGCCACTATTTGAGCGTAGGATACAAGGAAGACAAGGAGGCGTGGGACAAAGCTACGCAGCAGTGGAATGCACAGCAAACAATGGCGAGCCAACAAATCGATGCTTTGGGCAAATAAAGCATTACAGTATGCTATCTATGCTGGGATTTTCTATACCCCATCTTCGCCAACTGAGTGTCGGTTTCAACAGCTTGTGGGAGCGTTCTGATCGAGATTATTTCCACCGCCAAACTACGGCTTTGGCTCATCAGTCCAATGATTATCGCCACGAGTACACCGATGCTCGCACTACGGAGTATCGTGTAGAGCCTTCACTGTTCTTTTACCAGAAGTTATCCTCGCAATGGTCTCTACATTTCAAAGAGCAATACAAACTGAGCGGCAAGCGTAGTGATGACCAATACTTCCTGTTGAGCGATTTGAAAGGCTGGGGCTTGGAAGATAGCGTGCAGGTCAATCTCTTGCCCTCCAATCGCGAGAGACTTTGGCAGGCTTACGACAAGACGAATAGTACAGCGTCGCGCAGCCAACGTCACGAAACGAATTTTCAGTTGCCTTGAAACGGAGCAAGAGTGAGCACTTCCCCATCGACCTCACCTTGGCTTTGCCACTTTACTTCCAGCGCGAACGCTTGGACTATCATCGTGGGGCGGTGGACACGCTTGCCCATTACACGATGGTTGCACTGCATCCCTCTTTTTATCTCAGGCACAAACTGTGGTCGCTTCGTCTCGGATTTACTTCATCCACTCCTGGATTGATGAATATGATTCCCTATCGCGATGCCCGCAACAGCTTGGAGATTATCGAGGGTAATCCTCTCTTGAAAACCAATCAGCGTTGGAATGCCAGTCTTTCGTATCAGCCCCAATGGCAAAGCCGTAGAGTGGGTATGACTTCTGGGCGGGCAGAAACCTCCTTCGTTTATCACCTCCGCTCCGTGGCGCAAGGTTTTACCTACCAGGCACAGACTGGAGCAACGACCTATCGACCAGAAAACGTACGTGGTAATTGGGCGTGGCAGTCGTCCTATCACACCACCATCTCTCTGCATCAAAATCAGCAGTGGTGGGTGGATAGCCATACCGCGGCGGATGTTTGGCACTCGGTGGATTATGCCGCCCTTGATGGGATGGCGCATGCTGCGCTCAACAAGGTCGAAACCGTCAATCTCAACGAGTCGCTCAAATTCAGCTACAAAGATCGTCATACCAAGGTTGACTTGTTGGGAGGACTGCTTTGGCGCCGCACTTGGGGGCATCGCCCCACGCAAACCTCTCTCTCGGCTTTCGATTTTCGCTATGGTTTCAACTTTCAGCAAACCATCCCACAGTGGAAAACGGCGCTAAATGTCGAAACGACGGTGTTGAGTCGCCGTGGATATGGGAGCAGCGCGTTCAACAAGACTGAGTGTGTGGTCAATGCCTCCCTCACCCAATCGCTGTGGCGCGATAAGTGGGAACTGACTTTAGAGGGACGTGACCTTTTCCACCAGCTTTCCAACACCACCTACGAGGTCAATGCACAGGGGCGCACCGAAACGTGGTATCGTGTCATCCCCAATTACCTCATGCTCCACCTCGTCTATAAGTTCAGCCTAAATCCAAAACGATAGATTCATCCCCTAATAACCCCGTGTAAGCTCAAGACTGACAATGCAAGCTGTTCGATATATATCAGACATAAGTAAAGATAGTAATATGAATATTGTGTGAGTGATTGAAATAGTCTAAATACTGCTGTCCTACTTTCAGCAAAAGTTGGGGACGTTTTTCGTATCGCCTGGTGAGTTCCTTCAACTCCTGTCAACAGAGGAGCATAAAGATGAACATAGTAACGGTCTCCGTACTCGTCGTTGGCGCGGTCAGGGTTGTATTTTCAATTATTGCTGTCCGGTAAACTTCCAAACGATACAAGAAAGTTTACCGGATTGCAATAGAAAAAACGAACAAAGCACAAAAATAACAGCTTGGGATGAGGGTATCAGTAGCAGGCTCTTATTTCCACAACGAAAACTCCCCATCGTTCATAGAGAAGAGAACGATGGGGAGTTTTGTTAGATAGTTGCCGTAGAATCAGAAAGTATGCAACTTTCCAACCACGCGATAGAGTTGTTGGATGCGACTGATGGGGTAGCGTTCCACACCATAGTCGGGGTTGCTAGCAATGAATTCTAGTAATTCGGGATCGCCGGGTACGCGGCGTAGTTTTTTGACCGTGCGTAGGTCGTCGAGGACAACGGCATAGATGTGTCCGGGCTCGAAGCTCTCGAGCGAGCACTGGCGGAGCGCAATTTTGTCGCCAGGCTCAAGGTCGGGCAACATGCTTTTGCCTTGCACTGAGCACCAAAGATCAGCTGAGCGGTTGAGTGGCGTGTCCATGTAGTAATTGGGCACTGGAGGTTGCTCATTGTTCACTTCTTCAAATCCGCAGGTAAAATCGTTGTCATACACTGGAAGTGCCTCAAAACGATTGGCCCTGTGTGCATCACTCTCTGCCGATTCGCGATCAGCCTTCATCATTTCTCCCTCACCTGTGAGCAACCAATCCACCGATACCCCCAAACGCTCGCTAACGGCAGCTAGAAAATCGTACTTGGGTAAAACCGTACCCGTGAGATACGATCGAATGCGCGCTTCGTTCGTATCGAGTAAACTTGCAAAGCGCGTGTTACGCCCGTCTGCAAATTTCTTGACCAAAAGTTGGAGTCGGTTTGTCATAACATATCGTTGTTTGAGATGCGACAGCCACATCTTTCATGATTAGATATAAGGCGCATGCTCCGCAAAAGGCGGAACTTGTGGGGAAAGGACCTCGCTGCACCGTATGGCTTGTATGCGAGATTGGCTGATTTTATATCTGCAAATATACGATTTATGAAAGGATTTTCAAAGTAAAGCATTGAAATTTGCCTGAAAAAATGTGGAATACGCAACAAATCTAGTGATTTTGAACAATGTCCATGTGGTAAACGCATATTCTTGCGACTGTTGTGCGCAAAAAGCAGGAGTTTCCTGTGTGAGGAGGCTCCTGCGAAGGGAAAAGAGTCTATGGACGTTGTACTGAAAGAATGTATAGAAATACTGACTATTAGAACATTCTGCCACGACCACCAGGAGGCATGGAGGGATGGAAGTTGCCAGGTCCATGATGCTCGCCAGGACCTCCAGGTCCACCTTCGGGAGGAGTGGGAAGTTTGGCACCTCCGAAGACATTGAGCTTGAAGATGGCGTGGAACATGATATAGGTGTTGAGGATATTGCTCCAGGTGTCGGTGCGCATCAAGGCGGTGAGTGAACGACTGATGTTGTTTTGCTGATTGAGCAGGTCGAAACCTTCAAGGCGCATGGTGAGTGCATTGTCTTTCAAGAAGGATTTTGAGAGAGAGGCGTTCCATACGAGTTCGTTGGTGTTGAGCTCCGAAGCAGCAAATCCACGACGAGAAGTCATGCGCAAATCGGTGGAGAAACTGATGCTCCAAGGCAACGTGATGTTGGTGGAAACACCATAGTCGTAGCTCCAAGTGTCGAGATTCTGACTAGGGTTGAGCGAGGAGCGTGAGTGCTGATAAGACACACGACCATCGAGGGTCACGTCCCACAAGTTGCGGCGGTAGGAGAAATCGAGCTTTTCGGAAAAGCCACTGATGCGGTTGGTGCTCTTTTGTGTCACTGCACCTGCAAATAGCTGGTTCACCTGTGACAAATTAGGCGCGTCGGGGAGGGTGATGGGTTGTGAGGTGGTGGCAATGTAGCCAACAGAGCGCGACAAGTTCAGGTTGGTCGAAGTGGACATCGTGAACATTTTGGTGGCATTGAGAGGAGTGTTGAAGGTGAATCCTCCATTAGCAGTCCAGTTGCCATTGATGTTTTCGGGACGAGTGAACTGGCGACCGCTGGCATCGTCGTAGATGAGCATTTGCGTCACAGCATTGCGCTCGTTGGTGAAACTGAGATTACCCATGATGCCACGTTGCGACTCGGTGTTGTAGCCATTATAGAACAAGCGGAAATTGTCGCTCCACGAGGGTTTCAAACCAGGATTCCCTACTTTGATGTAGAGAGGATTGGAGTTGTCCACTACATTGAGAAGGTTGGTCATCGAAGGTTGGTTCGTTTCTCCACGATAGAAGAAATCTAAACGCTGCGTCTTAGAGAATTTGACACGCAAACGAAGGTTGGGCGCAAAGGTTTGCACGGTGCGAGTGGTGTCGATATGTCCCACTGAGCCGCGAGTGTAGTCCAAACGCGTGTTCTCGGGCATATAGCGCAGACCCACATTGAGGTTGATGAGGTTCGTGTTGTAGCGGAGTCCGATTTCTGTGCGGTGGGTGTTGTAGTAGTATAGGTGGCGGATTGCGAATTTGCGGCATCACGCGCAGCGGCATAGAGGTCGTTGGCATTGATGCGGTCGAGCAACTGTGCTGGATCTACTTGAGTTTGCACAGCTTCGCTACTCAACTTATATAGGGCTTCGGGCAAACTCCCGTTGGCGGTGATGTAATCGTTGAGGGTGTTGTAGCCCGATAGGGAAGTTAGGTTGTAGAGATTGCGACGACCATCGGTGACACGGTGCTGATAGGAATAGCGAAGTTCACCATAAAGTTTTCCCACAATGGGTTCTACGTACGATGCGCCCAAACGATAGTTCCAACTGGTGGAAGGATGGTTAGAAAATTGGTGCGTGCCGTTGGGAGCAAGTACCGACTGACTATTGTCTTTGCGAAGACGGCGATGAATGTCTGCAAAACTATAACTAGTGGAGCCAGATTCCTCCCATTTGCCTCGCGCTTCTACGCTCAAACTGCGACCTGTGCGGGCCAGGGAGCTTGCGCGTTACATTGAGTTCTCCTTCAAAAGCATGACTCCAGGAAGTGCCCAACTTGTTATTGTTGTTGAGATTGACCAGATAGGGGAGAGTGCTCACCAAGGTGTCGGCAGTGGCGCGTGTGGTGCTTGCATAGGCGCGGTTGAGCACTTCGTCGGTGCTGCTCACACCCAAAGAAGCGAAAGGATCACTGTCAAAAGTGGTAGCTCGCTTGTTGCTACTAGAATTTCCCTTGCTCCAGTTGAAGTTGGGGCGGAAGGTAACAGAGGTAATGGAGTCTGGGCTCCACATTAGACGCAAAGAAGCTCGAACACTTTGACTGAGATTATTGGCAAAGCTATGTGTGTTGGAAAAACTGGGTTTGCGTCCTGCTGTGAGGAAGGTTTCACTAGCGATGATACTCTCGGTGTTGTTGTCGTTGCGAAAATAGAGAGCATTACCCCCAATTTCAAATGCTCCCGACTTGAAGCGCTTGATGCCATTGTCCCACGAGAAATCTAAACCAGCCATGGTGGAGGTGGTGCAGCCATCATTGTTGGACATGAAACCACGAGGACCTCCAAAACCGCGATCGCCGACGTTGTTGTGCGACCCAAAGAAACCCAAGCGGCTATTGTCGGTGAAACGCATCAACATCAGTTTGGTCTGATAGAGATTGTTCTTTTCGTCATCGCATCCACCCGCTACTTCAATGTTGCTTAGCAGTGTTTGGTTGAGTTCGCGCTTGGTGGAGATGTCGAGAACAAAACTTTCTTCGCCATCGTCTATGCCGGTTTGCTCTGCTAAATCGCTCTTCTTTTCGTAGCTCTTTACCTTAGAAACCAAATTGACGGGAAGATTTTTCATCGCGATTTTGGTATCTCCTTTGAAAAAGTCCTTACCATTGATGAGCAATTCCTTCACGGTTTTGCCGTTCACCTTAATGCTACCATCGGCACCCACTTCCGCACCGGGAAGTTGTTTGATGAGCGCTTCCAAGGAAGACCCTTCTGCTGTGCGGAAAGCTGCTGCGTTGAACACAGTGGTGTCTTCACGCTGTTCCATACGCGCCAGTACGGCTTTTACTTCGGCTGCACTAAGGAGGACGTCACTATTTTTGAGTAATACTTCCCCAATGTGCAAAGTGTCGCCGTTATTCTTCAGAGCCACCGCAAAGGATTGAGATTCGTATCCCAAAGCACTTGCAGTGAGATGCAGACTGTCGGTGGCATTGGTTTCAGTGCGCAGGGTGAAGCGACCCAAACTGTCGGTGGTGGCTACGGAAGGGCGTGAACCTTTGGTGCGAACGTCGGCATTACGAATGGGAAGATTGTCCGTCTTTCCAACGAGGATGCCGACAATGACACGATGTTGGAGCGCATTGGCTGCATAGACCCCGATGGGCACGACAGCACAAGTCGACAAATAGGGGAAGTAATGATTTTTGCATACGCTTAGGGTTGTGAAAGTTCTGTGATGGGAAATAGCGATTGCACTTGCCTAGTAATTTTCCGTAGTTTTGGTGCAATGAAGATAAGCTAGTGGTTGCCTATCCTCTCTTTCTTTCTTTCTTTCTTGTTTTTATCAATACAAAAAACAAAGAGTAAGTCTAATTTAGGTGTCACGATATGGCTAAGTCCATACGCAAAGGTAGTTCATTTTCAAACAATGACAAGAGTAGATATTTCTAATGTGCGGAAATCAAACGATATTTGGCACTTTTTTTGTTTTGAAGTTGTCATTCGTCTATATATGATGCCGGAAAAACAAAAATGGAGTGTCGAATGATTGTTAGAATGCAAAGTCGTTTCCATATAAAGTTGTATAAGATGTTCTTGTTATTGCTTTAACCCAAATCAGTCATTAGATCGTTATAGTACGAATCGTAATTGAAAAGACAACTTCCTGACCCCTTTCATTTTCTTGTTGGCATCTAGTTTTTCGTTAGTTCTCGCCGTAGCCCGCTACGTCTTTGAACTCACGGTAAACAATTTGCTCAACAATCTAATGAAATCTATTCTGGATCTAAGGACCGATTTGGGTTTAAGGATTGGCAATATCCCCTTGTATATAGTTGATTCATGGTTTATATTACGATGAAATAGTGACTAGAGGAGAGAAATGTTGCCTTCGGTTATTGATATATTCTCAATATGTTCCCTTCAAGAAGGCATTGCCCCAAATGAGGGGGGGGGAGTGCTTTGTAAATATGGCGGACATTTCGGCTTTTCTACTTCTGATGCTCGTTCTGGTCTGTTTTTGATTTTAAGTTCGAGAGAGATTCTTCTAGGCGTTTATCGAGGATTTGTCTTGTTTTTGCAAATTCTAGAGATTGCAAAATCGCATCGTATAAAATTTTTCTGCGATTTTTTTGTAGTAAGTCTTGGTAGTTTGCGAATCTTGCCGTACTTTTGCATCGCAATCGGGACGCAAGGGTCACTTGCTAAGTCACAACGTGCTTAGTTAGATGAAACTTGACGACCTGAACGCCTGACAGCAGCAAACGAGCTGCAAAGTCATTGAAACGATTACATAACAGATTGTAGAGAAGTACAAGGAACAATCAACAATGAAGCAGAAATGCTTCGGGTAAAATGAATTGTACCGTCAATTTCTACTCCAAATCCAAAGTAACAAGACAGGAAACTGAGCGATTAAAACAGAATCAAAACAAATTATTATATTACAATGAAGAGTTTGATCCTGGCTCAGGATGAACGCTAGCTACAGGCTTAACACATGCAAGTCGAGGGGCAGCATGGAAGAAGCTTGCTTCTTCTGATGGCGACCGGCGCACGGGTGCGTAACGCGTATCAAACCTGCCTCATACTCGGGGATAGCCTTGCGAAAGTAAGATTAATACCCGATGTTGTTATGTTACCGCATGGTGATATAACCAAAGATTTATCGGTATGAGATGGTGATGCGTCCGATTAGGTAGTAGGCGGGGTAACAGTCCCACCCTAGCCTTCGATCGGTAGGGGTTCTGAGAGGAAGGTCCCCACACTGGAACTGAGACACGGTCCAGACTCCTACGGGAGGCAGCAGTGAGGAATATTGGTCAATGGACGCAAGTCTGAACCAGCCAAGTAGCGTGCAGGATGACGGCCCTCTGGGTTGTAAACTGCTTTTAGTTGGGAATAAAAAAGAGGACGTGTCCTCTATTGTATGTACCTTCAGAAAAAGGACCGGCTAATTCCGTGCCAGCAGCCGCGGTAATACGGAAGGTCCAGGCGTTATCCGGATTTATTGGGTTTAAAGGGAGCGTAGGCGGATTATTAAGTCAGTGGTGAAAGACGGTGGCTCAACCATCGTTAGCCATTGAAACTGGTAGTCTTGAGTGCAGACAGGGATGCTGGAACTCGTGGTGTAGCGGTGAAATGCTTAGATATCACGATGAACTCCGATCGCGAAGGCAGGTGTCCGGGCTGCAACTGACGCTGAGGCTCGAAAGTGTGGGTATCAAACAGGATTAGATACCCTGGTAGTCCACACAGTAAACGATGTATACTCGCGGTTTGCGATAGACAGTAAGCCGCCAAGCGAAAGCATTAAGTATACCACCTGGGGAGTACGCCGGCAACGGTGAAACTCAAAGGAATTGACGGGGGCCCGCACAAGCGGAGGAACATGTGGTTTAATTCGATGATACGCGAGGAACCTTACCCGGGCTTGAACTAGGAGTGACGAATCTAGAGATAGATTTTTCTTCGGACACTCTTGGAGGTGCTGCATGGTTGTCGTCAGCTCGTGCCGTGAGGTGTCGGCTTAAGTGCCATAACGAGCGCAACCCTTTTCCTTGGTTGCCATCAGGTAATGCTGGGCACTCCAGGGATACTGCCATCGTAAGATGTGAGGAAGGTGGGGATGACGTCAAATCAGCACGGCCCTTACGTCCGGGGCTACACACGTGTTACAATGGGGGGTACAGAAGGTCGCTACCTGGTGACAGGATGCTAATCTCAAAAACCTCTCTCAGTTCGGATCGGAGTCTGCAACCCGACTCCGTGAAGCTGGATTCGCTAGTAATCGCGCATCAGCCATGGCGCGGTGAATACGTTCCCGGGCCTTGTACACACCGCCCGTCAAGCCATGAAAGCCGGGGGTGCCTGAAAGCCGTGACCGCAAGGGTCGGCCTAGGGTAAAACTGGTGATTGGGGCTAAGTCGTAACAAGGTAGCCGTACCGGAAGGTGCGGCTGGAACACCTCCTTTCTGGAAGTTCAGTTACCTGGTTACTTGAATGGAAAAAGAATATGGTACAATTTACAAGATTGTTACCTATACTTCTCGCAATAGGTTATGCTAAGCATAAGAGAAAGATGAAGCCGAGCAGCTCTGAAGTAGTTTGACTTGCGTGGATTTTTTCTGCCAGTCCTATAGCTCAGTTGGTTAGAGCGCCACACTGATAATGTGGAGGTCGGCAGTTCAAATCTGCCTGGGACTACTTGCAAACGGAGCACCGCGCTCCGAACGATTTGGGGGATTAGCTCAGCTGGCTAGAGCACCTGCCTTGCACGCAGGGGGTCAACGGTTCGAATCCGTTATTCTCCACACATTTTACTGCTCAGTCGCTACGATGGTAATACATCAAAGCATGATAACAGAGCAAGAGATCTTTGACATATTGAACACGCAACAAGTTGATTCTTGTTTCCATCCATCGCAAGATGAGATGCGAATACAGAGAATCATCCAAGTAACGAAACAAAGGTAAACGAAAGTACAGCTTTAAGTATATTCCCACCTTCTGATTTTATCAGAATAAGGAAAAGGAGCTTTTTCGATAAGCCAGTATGCAGTGCCAAACTTGTTTGAGCAATGCTATGGCGAGAAAAAGTGCCGTAAGGAAGTAATTAAGGGCGTACGGTGGATGCCTAGGCTCTTACAGGCGATGAAGGACGTGATAAGCTGCGATAAGCTGTGGGTAGGTGCAAATAACCATTGATCCGCAGATTTCCGAATGGGACAACCCAGCAGGTTGAAGACCTGTTATCCCGCGACTGCGGGAGGCTAACGGGGGGAACTGAAACATCTTAGTACCCCTAGGAAAAGAAAATAATAATGATTCCCCTAGTAGTGGCGAGCGAACGGGGAAGAGCCCAAACCATATAGATTTCGGTCTATATGGGGTTGTAGGACCACGACGTTGCAAGAAATACGTTTAGAGGAACGCTTTGGAAAGAGCGACCATAGAGAGTGACAGTCTCGTACTCGACAATCGTATGAAGCATAGTGGTATCCTGAGTAGGGGCGGGACACGTGAAATCCTGTCTGAATCTGGCGGGTACCCATCCGCCAAGGCTAAATACTCGTAAGAGACCGATAGCGAACCAGTACCGTGAGGGAAAGGTGAAAAGCACCTCTTTTAGAGGAGTGAAAAAGTTCCTGAAACCGTACGCCTACAAGCGGTCGGAGCACCTTATGGTGTGACGGCGTGCCTTTTGCATAATGAACCTACGAGTTACCGTCGTCGGCAAGGTTAAGTGCTATGAAGCACGTAAGCCGAAGCGAAAGCGAGTCTGAATAGGGCGCATAGTCGGCGGTGGTAGACGCGAAACCAAGTGATCTACCCTTGTCCAGGTTGAAGTCCCGGTAACACGGGATGGAGGACCGAACCAATAAGCGTTGAAAAAGCTTCTGGATGAGGTGAGGGTAGGAGTGAAAAGTACAATCAAACTTGGAGATAGCTCGTACTCCCCGAAATGCATTTAGGTGCAGCCTCGGGCGTTCCCTGTGTGAGGTAGAGCGACTGATTGGATGCGAGGGCTTCACCGCCTATCAAGTCCAGACAAACTCCGAATGCACACAGGCTAAGCCCGGGAGTGAGGGCGTGGGTGCTAAGGTCCACGCCCTGAGAGGAGAAGAATCCTGACCACCGGCTAAAAGTCCCCTGAAATATAGGCTAAGTTAAACTAACGAAGTGTGGTCCCCGTGACAGCTAGGATGTTGGCTTGGAAGCAGCCATTCATTCAAAGAGTGCGTAACAGCTCACTAGTCGAGGGACTGTGCATGGATAATAATCGGGTATAAAGTCTATTGCCGAAGCCGTGGGATATCTAATGATATCGGTAGGGGAGCATTCATGCGTACTTTGAAGATAGAGGATAACCTCTGTTGGAGCTTCATGAAAAAGCAAATGTAGGTATAAGTAACGATAAAGAGTGTGAGATGCACTCTCGCCGAAAGACTAAGGTTTCCAGGGCAACGTTAATCGGCTCTGGGTCAGTCGGGACCTAAGGTTCAACCTAATGGTGATGCCGATGGCAGAAACGGTTAATATTCCGTTACTATCTTTGTTGGCGATGTGGAGACGGAGGAGTGACACTTCCGCGAGCTGACGGAATAGCTCGTTAAAGATTGTAGGTAATGAGGATGGCAGGCAAATCCACCATCCGAGCTGAAAGTCGATAGTATACAGCGTCTTCGGACAATGTAATAGTGAAGGTAATCCTACTCCCGAGAAAATCCGCTAAGCTTAACAACAAAGATACCCGTACCGTAAACGGACACACGTAGTCGGGTAGAATATACTAAGGCGCTTGGAAGATTCATGGTTAAGGAACTAGGCAAATTGACCCCGTAACTTCGGAATAAGGGGTCCTCACAGTAATGTGAGGCGCAGAGAATCAGTACCAGGCAACTGTTTAACAAAAAAACACAGGGCTGTGCAAAAATCGAAAGATGCAGTATACAGTCTGACACCTGCCCGGTGCTGGAAGGTTAAGAGGAGAGCTTAGACGCAAGTCGAAGGTTTGAATTGAAGCCCCAGTAAACGGCGGTACGTAACTATAACGGTCCTAAGGTAGCGAAATTCCTTGTCGGGTAAGTTCCGACCTGCACGAATGGTGTAATGATCTGGGCACTGTCTCAACCATGATTCCAGTGAAATTGTAGTATCGGTGAAGATGCCGATTACCCGCGATGGGACGAAAAAGACCCCGTGAACCTTTACTATAGCTTAACGTTGTAATTGGGCAGTCGATGTGTAGGATAGGGTCGGAGGCTTTGAAGCAGGCACGCCAGTGTTTGTGGAGCCGCTGTTGAAATACGACCCTTTGGCTGTCTGGTTCCTAACTCTCAGATGAGAGGACCGCGTTTGGTGGGTAGTTTGACTGGGGTGGTCGCCTCCAAAAAGCGTAACGGAGGCTTCTAAAGGTGCCCTCAGGTACGATTGGTAACCGGTACCGTAGAGTGTAATGGCAAAAGGGCGCTTGACTGAGAGACCTACAAGTCGATCAGGTGCGAAAGCAGAGCATAGTGATCCGGTGGTTCCGTATGGAAGAGTATCGCTCAAAGGATAAAAAGGTACTCCGGGGATAACAGGCTGATCCCTCCCAAGAGCTCATATCGACGGAGTGGTTTGGCACCTCGATGTCGGCTCGTCACATCCTGGGGCTGGAGAAGGTCCCAAGGGTTGGGCTGTTCGCCCATTAAAGTGGCACGCGAGCTGGGTTCAGAACGTCGTGAGACAGTTCGGTCTCTATCTATCGTGGGCGTAGGAAATTTGCGTGGCTCTGACACTAGTACGAGAGGACCGTGTTGGACTGACCTCTGGTTTTACCGGTTGTGGCGCCAGCTGCACCGCCGGGTATCTACGTCGGGATCGGATAAGCGCTGAAAGCATCTAAGTGCGAAGCCAGCACAAGATTAGATTTCCTCATAAGGGTCGTTGTAGACTACGACGTTGATAGGGTGTAGGTGTAAAGACGGTGACGTCAAAGCCGAGCACTACTAATTGCCCGAAACTTCCATTCCTTTAGGTGGAATACACTTAAAGCTGCTTTGTTTGCTTGTCTTCTAGAATAGAAGATGAAAAGAGTTAGTTATTAGGACGAAATAAGATAGTTGCATGTTCAAATGATATTTCCGGTGGTTATAGCGACGGGGTTCCACCTCTTCCCATTCCGAACAGAGAAGTTAAGCCCGACCGCGCCGATGGTACTGCACACCCGCGGGAGAGTAGGTCGCCGCCATTTTACGAAAGCCCTGAGTTCAATATGAACTCGGGGCTTTCTTTTTGTTTTAGTTTCCGTATCGCTACTTTAGTCTGACTTGTCGTCCACTCAAGTGTTTTTATCCTTCTTTGCTTCAGCATTTGAATTGCGTAATGTTGTCTTTTCTTACTCCATATACTTGCTTTTTCCAGAATAAGTATTACCTTTGCAAGTAGCAACTCTAGGGGTGCCAGTAAATAAGCTGAATTTTCAGAGACTAATTGTTTGTAATCAGAGCAGATAAGTCTTGGAAAATGGAATTAAAGCTTGTTTTCTGAGCTGAGATTATACCCAAAGACCTGATCCAGGTAATACTGGCGTAGGCAAAGAGTGCGGCTAACTGCGAAACTTTTTTCGTATTGAGTCCAACCTCCACTATGATCTTCTATTGAGCTTTTAGTTTCATCGAGACAATTCATTCGAGAGAGAATGAAAAGTAAATAGCTCTTAGAGTCGCATTTACCTATAGACTAACAATTTAAACTCTAAGTGTGACCGTTATGAAGATCCTTCTAAATGGTGAAGTTCAGCAGGTAGCACCGTCTTGTACGCCTGCTGAAGTTTTCCAACAACTACGTATTGACTTAGCAACCCATTGTGCAGTTGCCGTCAATGCAAAAGTTATTCCTCGTGATAAATTTGCTCATACTCCTTTGCATGAAGGAGATGAATTATTGGTTATCCATCCTACTTTTGGTGGATAAGCATTGTTATGCCCGTATCAAACACACATTAGTGTTTCTATTCATTACACAGTAGTGCGATAGGCCATTCCTTTTTTCCCCGAATCCAGATGTAAGACTCTTCCGAAATACATTATCATTCAAGGGTACACATACTAATGCTCAATATCTAATTCCATTGTTTTTTTATCACCAGTCCTTTCTTTCTGAAAAACTCAATCCTTATGCAAATTCAAGACATCGTCACCCACGGTTCCCTTCTCGGTTCAGAGAAAATCTATGCCACCAGTCCACGTTTCCCACACGTTTGTGTTGGAATGCGTCGCATCCCATTGACAGCTACGCGTAACGATGATGGCACTTACACTCCCAATCCAGACGTAATCGTTTATGATACCAGCGGGCCTTACACAGATGCAGCCTACGAAGTAAATCTCGAACAAGGACTTCCCAAACTCCGTGCTCCCTGGATAGATAGTCGTCAAGACACCGAGCAGCAAGCGGGTTTAGACAGTTGTTATTCTCGTGAGCGTCTAGCTGATGAATCGCTTCAGCATTTGCGTTATCCCAACATCCAAACCCATCCCCTTCGCGCTAAAGACAAGTGCGTCACCCAACGCTATTATGCAGTCCGTGGCATTATCACCGAAGAAATGGAGTATGTCGCCATGCGTGAGAATCAGATGCTTGAAACCGTTACAGAGCGTCACATTTTAGGTGGAGATCCGCAAGGAGCCGTGCTTCCTACCGTGGTGACAGCCGAATTTGTTCGCGATGAAATAGCCGCAGGACGCGCCATCATCCCAGCCAACATCAATCACCCCGAGAGCGAACCCATGATCATTGGTCGCAACTTTCTCTGTAAGGTAAATGCGAATATCGGAAATTCCGCCACCACCAGTTGCATAGCAGAAGAGGTTGAAAAAGCCGTTTGGGCAACACGTTGGGGAGCCGACACCGTGATGGACTTATCCACTGGTAAGCACATTCACGAAACCCGCGAGTGGATCATTCGCAATAGTCCCGTCCCCATTGGCACAGTGCCCCTCTATCAAGCCTTGGAGAAAGTGAATGGTCGTGTGGAATCCCTTACTTGGGAAATCTATCGCGACACCCTCATCGAACAAGCCGAGCAAGGAGTAGACTATTTCACCATCCATGCAGGGCTTCGCAAGCAGCACATCCCTCTCACTCTGCGCCGTCTCACCGGCATTGTCAGTCGTGGAGGAGCCATCATGGCAGGGTGGTGCACTGCAAAGAACCAAGAAAGTTTTCTCTATGAGCATTTCGAAGAAATCTGTGAGATTGCAGCGCGCTATGACGTAGCCTTGTCGCTGGGTGATGGACTTCGTCCCGGTTGCATCCACGATGCCAACGATGCAGCGCAGATGGCTGAATTGAAAACCCTAGGAGAACTCAATCGCATTGCTGCGCGCTACCATGTGCAAGTCATGATAGAAGGTCCAGGACACATCCCCATGCACATGATTCCCGAAAATATGACTCGCGAATTGTTGGACTGCGATGAAGCCCCCTTCTACACCCTCGGACCCTTAGTTTCCGACATCGGAGCAGGCTACGACCATATCACAGGTGCCATTGGAGCCTCCATCATCGGGCATCTCGGCACCGCCATGCTCTGCTATGTCACACAAAAAGAGCATCTCGGTTTGCCCGAACGCGATGATGTGCGCCAAGGAGTCGTCACCTACAAATTAGCAGCTCATGCAGCCGACCTTGCCAAGGGACATCCCGCAGCCTTCGTGCGCGATTATGCCATGAGCAAAGCCAGATTTGAATTCCGTTGGCGTGACCAATTCCATCTCTCGTTAGATCCCGAGCGCGCGCAAGAATTTCACGACCAAACCCTGCCCGAAGAATCTCAAAAAGAGAAACATTTCTGTTCTATGTGTGGAGAGCATTTCTGTTCTATGCGTGCCAACCGTAAGTTCCGCAAAATTCTGCAATCACAAGAAGATGTCATAGCTGCCCCGTGTTCTGAAAACAGGGTAGACACTGATGGTGAGCAACAAGCAGATAATGAAACCACAGCCACCCATCGTTGCAACTGCCACCACAGTGAGGACCCACTAAAAAGCATAACACCATGCACCCCAAACATCATATCGTCATCACTACCCCCGAACTAAATGTTGCAGCCGAGGGTCAATGGATTAGCGCCTTGTTGCGGTTAGGCATTGGGAAGGTGCACATCCGAAAAACCCCAAGCCACGGCAGACGAAATCGCACGTTTGTTGGAAAATATCCCTCGAACGCTGCGCCATCGCTGCATCTTGTCGGAACACAGTGACCTTGTCTGCCAGTATCATCTTGGAGGATTGCATTTTTCCGTCAAAAGTTGGCAATCTCTCACTCATCGTCCCGAACTCTTCGACGACCAAACCCTAAGTGTGAGTTGTCACAGTGTTGAAGAACTCCATAAACTCCCTTTTCTGCCCGACTACGCCTATCTCAGTCCCGTAGCCGAAAGTCTGAGTAAACCAGGATATGGAAACAGCACGTGGACAACTGCTGAGTTGCAGCAAATATGCGCCCAATCCCCCCTGTCCTCTTGTCGCTTTAGGAGGAATCCACCCCTCCAATGCCAATCACTTTCTACGCTTAGGCTTTGCCGCAGTGGCTAGTTTAGGGCATTGGCAAGGACTCAGCATCCATCAACTCGAAGGCGCAGTGCACCAAATGTGCAGTCCACGTTTGCTGTTGTGTGGTGGCATTGACCCCACTTGTCAAGCTGGCATCACTGCCGATGTGCGCCATGCTGAGCGTTTAGGAGCGCATTGTTCAGTCGTTCCCACAGCCATCACCCAGCAAAACTCATCAGAATTCTTGGGAATGACCGCTGTGAGCCACGAGCAAATCACCCAACAATTTACCGCTCTCCAATCACAGTTCGCTCCAGATGTCGTCAAGATAGGACTTGTTGCCTCTTTGCAGCAACTGCACGACATCTGTGCGCAAGTGCGCGAACACTATCCCCATTGCCTCATCATTTGGGACCCCATTTTGCGCACAAGTTCAGGTTATGATTTATTGCCTGATGCAGATTGCGAATCCCTGCAACAAGCCGCAGCGAGCGTAGACCTCTTGTTGCCCAACCACTACGAGCAAAAGCAGATTTTGGGAGATTTATCTCCTGAAATCGCAGCCCATCGTTGGAACACCACCATCGTCTGCAAAGGCATTGCGCACACAGCCGACAGCATCACCGACAGAGCCTATCTCCCCAATGGAGAAATCGTAGACTCCGATGCCCCCTCAGTGGGCAACGATCAACACGGCACTGGTTGTCTTTATGGCACCACCTTGGCATTTCATCTCGCTTATGGCGCATCTTTGGCTTATGCCATGAGTGCTGCACAGCGTGCTGTGGCGCACTATCGAAACGGTCAGTTGCCTCCTGGGGAAAAACGCAAAGCTCCTCTTGGGCACCGCATGTTCATCACTCACGCGCCCACCACAGCCGAAGTGTTGCAACAGACCGAAGCCGTGCTGTCGCAAGGGCGCGCCGACATTGTGCAACTCCGCATGAAAAATGCGCCCAAGTCCTTGTTACTCTCCACCGCTCTAGAAATTCAAGTACTTTGTCGCCACTATGGCGTCCCCCCTCATCATCAACGACAATGTTGAAGTGGCACGCGCCATCGGTGCCGATGGAGTGCATCTCGGCAAAGAAGATATGTCTCCCATCTTAGCCCGAGAACTCTTAGGCGATGCCGTCTTGATAGGGCGCACCTGCAATACGCTCGAAGATTTGCGCGCAGCACTGACGCAACCCATTGACTATGTGGGCGTAGGTCCCTATCGTTTCACACAGACCAAGGAGCGTTTAGCCCCCATCCTCGGCATCAAAGGCTATCGCGATTTGGACTTAGCGGACTATCCCCTGCCTGCCTATGCGATTGGTGGCATTCGTCCCGACGAAGCCCCACTGTTTGATGCGTTAGGCATCTACGGCATTGCCATGAGTGGAGCGTTAATTCGCGCCATTTCTTCAGAGAATACCCCCCTCCGTCTCTCCTCTTCTCTCCTCCTCTTCCACACTTCAGTAAATCTCAAAACTATGTTGACCATTGCCGACAAAACCTTCACTTCTCGTCTTTTCCTCGGTACGGGAAATTCTCTTCCTCTTCTCTCATGGCTGCTGCTGCCAAAGCCTCGGGCTCAGAGTTAGTGACCGTAGCCCTCAAGCGCGTGGAACTTTCTGCCAGCACCGCCGACGACATGATTGCACCCTTGCTGAAACAAAACCTCAATCTCTTGCCCAACACCAGTGGCGCGCGCACCGCAGAAGAAGCCATCCTTGCCGCTGAATTGAGTAGAGAAGCCTTGCAAACCAACTGGTTGAAACTCGAAATTCATCCTGATCCGCGCTATCTCATGCCCGACCCCATAGAGACACTCAAAGCCGCAGAAGCCTTGGTGAAGCGTGGTTTTGTGGTGTTGCCTTATGTGCAAGCCGATCCCGTGCTCTGCAAGCGTCTTGAAGAAGTGGGTTGTGCCACTGTCATGCCCCTTGCTGCCCCCATAGGCAGCAACCGCGGACTCGATACGCGCGCCATGCTCCGCATTATCATAGCCGAAAGTAACATCCCTGTGGTGGTAGATGCAGGATTGGGAAGTCCCAGTCACGCAGCAGAGTGCATGGAGATGGGAGCCGACGCTGTGTTGGTGAATACCGCCATAGCCGTGGCGCGTGATCCTGAGCGAATGGCGCGCGCCTTCCGTCTTGGTGTAGAAGCTGGACACGAAGCCTATCTCGCCAAACTTGCCCCTCAACGTGCAGAAGCCCAAGCCTCTTCACCGCTCACCGCTTTTCTTTTCGACTAATATCTTACTCAGATGAACTACAACACGGCTTATGATTTCTTACGTCAATTCGATTTTGAAGAGGTAAGACGCAACATTTATGCGCAAACATCTGCCGATGTGGAGCGCGCGTTGAGTCACAATCACCGCGATGTCGAAGATTTCTTTGCGCTCATTTCGCCTGCTGCGGAATCCTATCTCGAACCGATGGCGCAAAAAGCGCACCGACTCACCCTCGAACGATTTGGTCGCACCATGCAACTCTATCTTCCGCTCTATCTTTCCAACATCTGTTCCAACAGTTGCGTGTATTGTGGATTCAGCAAGGAACACAAAATTCATCGTCGTCGATTGACACTAGCAGAAATTGATCGCGAAGTAGAAGCCATTCAGCAACTCGGTTTTCGCCATCTTTTGTTGGTGAGTGGAGAAGACCATAGCCGGCATTCGTGGGAGTATTATCTCGAAGTGGTCAAACATTTGCGACCACATTTTGCGCAACTTTCTCTCGAGGTGCAACCGCTCGACACCGAACAATATGTAGCTCTTGGAGCAGCTGGCATCAGCAACGTCTGTGTTTATCAAGAAACTTACCACGAAGCGCGTTATCCACAATATCATCCTGCTGGAAAAAAGTCCGATTTTCGCTATCGTCTCGAAACGCCCGACCGCATCGCACAAGCCGGCATCGAAAAAATAGGAATTGGTGCGTTGCTCGGTCTTGAGGATTGGCGCGCAGACAGTGCGTTTACCGCCCTGCATCTCAGCTATCTCAAACGCCGCTATCGACAAGCGCGCTATTCCGTTTCCCTTCCGCGCCTGCGTCCTGCTGTGGGAGGCTACAATCCCGCTTGCCCCATCGACGACAAAGGAATGCTCCAACTCATTTTGGCTTTTCGTCTGCTCGATCAGCACCTCGAAATCTCCCTCTCCACTCGTGAGTCGGAAGCCTTTCGCAACAATGTACTCACATTAGGCATCACCAGTATGAGTGCCGGCAGCCACACCGAACCAGGAGGATATGCCGAAGAACATGAGGAGTTGGAACAATTTACCATCAACGACAGTCGCAGTCCCGAAGCATTTGCGCAATACCTTCGCTCTGTGGGCTATGAACCAGTGTGGAAAGACTGGGATGGATGGTTATGAGGCATCTTATAAAGCACCCTGCAAAGGCAAAGAAATCAATGTTACAAACTGCGTCTCCATCAAAGTAGAATCTGTTTAGAATCTACTGATCCACTTGGATGCTAAAACTGCCCCTTTTTATGATGTCAAATGATTTTAGAGAACGCTATCAGCGTCAGTTGCTCCTGCCCGAAGTGGGAGAAAAAGGTCAATTCCTTCTCGCTCAAAAGCGCGTTGTGGTGGTCGGTGCTGGCGGACTAGTTGCACACTCTTGCCCCTCTTGGTGGGAAGTGGAGTGGGGCATCTGGTGATTTGCGATAACGATGTTGTTTCGCTCAGCAACCTCCCTCGACAAACGCTCTACACCGTGTCGCAAATCGGTCAAAGCAAAGCTCTACTTGCTGCAGAACGTCTGCGCGCTAGCAATCCCGATTGCGACATTCTGGTCTGCACCGAACGATTGGTGGAGCAAAATGCAACGCAAATACTAGACAACTGTGATTTAATTGTGGATGCCACCGACAATGAGTCCACCCGACGCTTGCTCGATCGCTATGCCCAAGCATATTCCACACCGTGGCTCTACATCTCTGTTGAAGGTTGGCAAGGACAAATCGCACTTTTCGATGCACAGCATCCCACTTATGGCGATTTATTTCCTGTTGATGACAATGAAGTGACGGCGATAGACAAGGCAGATTTGTGCAGCGCACCTATTCCTGTGATGACCACCACACCAGCTTTGCTGGGGGCGTTAGCTGCCACAGAAGCGATCAAATATTTGTTGGCACTTCCCACACAGTTGTCTGATAGCTTGCTACTTGTAGACGGACTTCGTCTGTCGTTTCAGCGCATCCTCCGCTAGATTTTATTTGGGGTTAAGGAAAGAAAAAGAGAAAAGGGCACCCTTGTTTCAATACTGAAACAGGGGTGCCCCTTGGTTTGTAAGGATAAATGAAGCTGTGAAATGAGAAAATCCTGCAGTGAACCACTGTGTCCGTTTGACAGCTAAAGTTCTCATCTGCAAGGAGAAAAAGCAATCTCTCTGAGCGGCAAAAAAAAATCTCCCACGTTTTCAAAAAAAACTCCGACGTTTTTTGGAAAAAGTCCAACGTTTTTCAGAAAATCTCCCACGTTTTTGGGAGAAAGTCCAACGTTTTTGTTGGTAACATGAGCAGGAGGTACAAGCACTAGTCTTCTTCTAAATCGAAATCATCGTCCAAGAAGAGCGGAACATCTGCAAAATCATCGAGAGCACGACGATCTTTCTTCGTCGGACGACCAGTGCCACGCGCGCGGTCGATAAATCCGCTGATACGACTCATTTCTAATAGTTCGTATTGCTCAGGCGGTGTGATGTTCTCAATGATTTCTGGCAAGAGCTTAGCACCTACGCGCTTTTCGATGGCTTGAAGCACGCGGAAGGTATAGGTGATGGGAGCTTTTTTTACCCCCACTTCATCACCCACCTTGACAGAGCGTGAAGGTTTTACCGCAGCTCCGTTGATGGTGATGCGATTGTTCTTGCAGGCGTCGGCAGCGAGCGTGCGCGTCTTGTAGATGCGTGCTGCCCAAAGCCATTTGTCTATGCGAGCTTCTGTAGGCATAAATGAAACAATGAAATGTGAGCTGAAAAGAGGGTAGGGGCGTTATCGGAATTCTGGGAGAATGGTTGTGCCGGAAATTAGTGTGGACAGCGGTGGCAGAGGTGTGAGGTGGTGCGGGAGTTTATCGGTTGAATTGATTCATCGTGCGAGCAAGCCCTTGCAGCGCAAAACTTTTGACAGCTTCTGCAGCGCGTGCCAAGGCTTCCGGCTTTTTTGCCAAATCTTCTCCTTCAAATGTCCAAGCACGAAGTCTACTTGTCCACCACGTGGGAAGTCGTTGCCGATGCCGAAGCGCAGACGATTATAGCCTTGCGTGCCTAAAACTTGCGTGATGTGGCGCAGTCCGTTGTGTCCAGCCTCACTTCCGCTAGCTTTCATGCGAAGTTGTCCGAAGGGAAGGGCTAGATCGTCCACAATGACAAGCATTTGGGGCAAATCCACTTTCTTCTCTTTCATCCAATAGCGTACAGCATCGCCCGAGAGATTCATGTAGGTGGAGGGTTTGAGGAGAACGAGTACTTGGTTTTTGACACGGATGGTGCAGACTGCTCCATATCGGCGGTCTTCCCAGGTGGCTCCTGCATCGGCAGCTAGTTTGTCCACTACGTCAAAGCCGATGTTGTGGCGCGTACCGGCATATTCTGCGCCGATGTTGCCAAGTCCAACGATGAGATGCGTCATATTATAATAGAAAACAACTCCATTTTCTGTACCATTAGTGGGAGGGGTAGGGAGTGCATTGCACGCAGTGTGTATGCTGTTCTAATATCCTTGAGAATGGTGGACAGAGGGTAGAGGAGGCGAAAGGTTTACTTTAATGTCAAACGTCTAACATCAAATATACAACATCTAACGTCTAATGTCTAACATCTAAAGTCTAAGCCTACGTCTAATAAGGAGAGAATAGATATAAAAAAGGTGCCAGTACCCCAAGGGGCACTGGCACATAGGGGATTGCACAGAAATGCGCTATTACTTCTTGGCAGCAGCGGCAGCGGCAGCAGCAGCACCCATAGCAGCACGGGTCATCTTCACTGTTACAACTACTACTTCCTTAGGAGTTACGAGTTCGAGACCTTCGTAAGAGAGATCGCCGCACTTGATAGACTTACCAAGACCGAGGCTAGTCACGTCGATAGTGAGCTTTTCGGGGATAGCGTCAACAGTAGCACGAACCTTGAGCTTACGTACCATAGTAACGAGCTTACCACCAGCGCGCACACCTTCAGCGAGACCTGTAGGAGCGATGGGTACACCGATAACGATGGGCTTAGTGGGGTTCACTTGGTAGAAGTCAACGTGAAGCACGTTGTCCTTAACAGCGTGGAATTGGATTTCCTTTACCACAGCTTGGCAGTCTTGACCATCGATGTTGATGTTCACCAAGTAGATGTCTGGAGTGTAAACCACCTTGTTGATTTGCTTTTCGTCAACGAGGAAGTGGAGAGCTTCGGGAGCACCGTTAGCATCCTTCTTTTCACCGTAGATTACGCAGGGAACGAGACCTTGCTTACGAACTTCCTTGGTAGCCTTCTTACCGAGGTCGGTACGCTTAGTACCAGTAATAGAGATTGACTTCATGAGTTTGGGTTGTGTTACTCTGAATTAAACAATAGATTTTGTATAATTCGCCATCACACAGTGGTCTTATTTAGACCTATGGAGGACAAATTCGGCTGCAAATTTACGCATTATCTGTTGATTGCGCAAATTTTAGGCAGAAAAAGCAGCGATGAAGCGCGTTTTCCGCTATTGAGTTTCTTCATGTTGATCAGCATCGTTGGTGTTGATGTGACGCGAAAGAAATGGACAGTAAAATGAGATGCTACGAGGTGGAACGCTATCTATTGATGGCGTTTCAATAGAGTTTTAGACTAAAATTCTATGTCAAAACTCGTGCTAAGCGTGCTAGTAGCGTCAGTTTCTGTCTCTGAACTGGGGTCAAAAGTTTGAGCTACGTCATTGTGACGACGTGTCAAACTGGTGCGTTCGCCCACAAAATGCACGGCGTCTCCAAATGCTTCGAAGAATTTCAACATATCTTCGCGATAAAGGAAGATTTTATGTTTTTCAAACAGGACGCTCGGTCTCCGTTCCGTCTTTAACTCGCTTGCTTTCAGTCATCGCCAAGTAGTATTCTCCGCGACGATCGCTTTTGACATCGATGTAGTAGACACGCTTACCGGCTTTGACAACTCGTGAAAACAAGATGTCGCTCTCGGCTTGTTCTTTCCATGGTTCAAGAGGAGTGCTCATGCTGCGTTTATGTTTGGGAGAAGCCATGCGCATCAAGCGACTAGCTTCTAGTGTTTCTGCAGCAAAATTGCATTTTTTTTTGAGAAACACCAAGCAAATAACGGCTTTTTTTATAGTCTGCACTGCGATTTCCATTACATTCTTGTTTTTTCTAGCGAAAACGATAGGTATTACTTCTTCACTTCATCATTTATTTGTATCTTTGTGGATACATAACAGTCTCAACGGAGACACATCCAGAATTAAATCTTGCGACAATGATTAATCGTGCACTTATCCGTCTGAAAGTAGTTCAGCTGATCTATGCCTACTATCAGAACGAAGGCAAAACTACAGAGGTAGCCTTAAAAGAACTTGACTTTAGCCTTCAGAAGGCTTACGACTTATATCGTCTTATGCTCCTGCTTTTGGTGGAAATTCGCCGTAGAGCAGAACGTGTGGATGCTGCTCGAAAAGCTAAAAAACTACGAGTGGGTGGCGGAGATGCGCCCTCCAACGATCGTCTCTTGGCAAATAACCTCTTTTTGAAGCAACTTTCGGAGAATGAAGCTTTGCTCGAATTTGAAGCAGCTCAGAAGTGGAATTGGAACAGTGAAGACACTTTCCTCAAAAAGATTTATGATGCTTGGCTCGGCGATGACCTCTTCTTGCGCTATGTCGACACGAAGGAGCACGATTACGAAACAGATCGCGAGCTTGTGCGCAAACTCTACAAAAACCATGTAGAGAAATCTGATGAATTTGACGCTTTGCTCGAAGAACAAAGCCTCTATTGGAACGATGATAAGGAGATTGTGGACTCTTTGTGCTGAAAACAATCAAGCGTTTCCAACCTGAGAATGGTGCGGCACAAGAATTGCTGCCTGCTTATGCGGCTCAGGAAGACCAAGAATTTGCAGGACGTTTGTTCAAAACCACAATTGAACGCTGTGACGAACTGAGAGACCTTATCAAGGGAAGCACAAAGAAGTGGCAGTTTAGCCGTATTGCGTTCATGGACTTGGTGATTATGCAAATCGCTTTGGCTGAAATGCTTGAGTTTCCTAGCATTCCGCTCAATGTCACTTTCAATGAGTATCTTGACATTGCCAAAATCTATAGCACTCCTCGCTCCGCTGGGTTCATCCATGGCATGATCGATGGCATCACCAAGCGACTCCAAGAAGATGGTGTGCTGCTTAAGTAATCTGATTCTTCAAAATTTTCAATCATTTATCCTCTTATGACTACTATTCTCAACGCAATGCTTGCAGCTGCTGCTGAGCAACCCTCTATGTTGCCCACTATTTTGATGTTTGTGGCACTTGGTGCTGTGATGTATTTCTTCATGATTCGTCCACAACAAAAGAAGCAAAAGGAAATCAATAACTTCCGCAATTCTCTCACTGTGGGACAAACTGTAGTGACCATCGGCGGTCTTCATGGCACCATCAAAACCATGGACGACACCACTGTGACGCTCCACGTGGCTACTGGCGTAGACCTCCGTTTTGAAAAGGCTGCCATCAACCCCACGGGCACCACACCCGCGCAAGCATAATTATAGCGTAGCTCACTCTAGAAACCAAGTGTGAGACACCTCTTCACTTGGTTTCTTCTCTTTTTGGGGATTCTTTTCCCTTTTTCCAAAATCTCCTCCAGCATGCGTAGTGATTTGACCTTCTACAATTCGTGAAGAACTGCCTACATCGCATTTATAATAGGCAGTTCCTCACGTTTTTGTTATTTCTGCTCCTCTCTGCTTCATTTTGGGTTTTTCAGAAACTCAACGACACCTATGAACGCGAGTTTGCGCTCCGAGTGCGTTTGGTCGATGTGCCGAGTAATGTTGATATCACCACGGGACCTCCCGACTACATTCATGTCACTCTTCGTGACAAAGGGGTGACCCTGCTGCGTTATCGCTTTATGCGCAACTTCCCCTCTGTGGTGATTCATTGGAAAGACGTAGAAAATCGTAGCGGACATGCCACACTGCGCACGCGCGATCTGCTCAAATATTTTTCTTCAACGCTTGATGGTACGCAACTTGTGAGCTATCGTCCAGACAACATCGACATCTACTACAACTATTATAATAGGGGTAAGATGCTTGATGTGAAATTTCAAGGTACCGTTGTTCCCGATTCTGCTTACACTTGGGTAGACACCCAAATCGCTCATCCGCGTGTGATGGTCTACGGACCACAACACATCATCGACACCATGCAATTTGCGCGACTCAATCCCGTTCATCTGAGCAATGTCAAAGATACGCTCACGATGCGTTGTCGATTTGTGAAAGTGCCTGGAGTGAAATATGTGGCGCTCGATGCTAAAAAGACAGTGCTCTCCAGCATACGTGTGGGCATCATCACCGACCGCATGATTGACCGCGTGGTGGAAGTGCCTGTGCAAGGGGTGAACTTTCCTGCCTCAAAGAGTCTCCACACCAATCCCTCAAAGGTGCGCATCGAATATCAAGTAGGCGTGCGCGATCATGAGAAAATAACTGCTAGTAGTTTTGTTATCATTGCGCGCTACGAAGACTTAATCAATCTACCTGGCAATACTTTCGCTGCGCGTCCGCGTTCCACCCCACCAGGAGTGCGTCGTGTGCGCGTGCGTCCCGAACAAGTGGAATTTATCATTCAAGAGAATAGTAGCGAGACGGAATAGTTTGCCTGCTTGCTGCCTCTGTCTATTTTCGATAGCTTCATTTCTCCCCAATCTCTCTCATGATTTCTCCTTCGCAAACCATCGGTGTCACTGGCGGCATTGGTTCTGGCAAGAGTTATGTCTGCAGTATCCTAGCTCAGCTGGGAGCCCCCATCTTCTATGCTGATGATGCGGCGAAACACATCATGCGCACCCACTCTGCAGTACAAGAAGAACTGCGTGCCTTGTTGGGAGCAGAGGTTTATGATGCCGAAGGACATTTGGTGAAATCTGTAGTTGCAGCATATCTTTGCCAAGGCGAAGCCCACAGTCTGCGCGTCAATGCCATCGTTCATCCACGAGTCGAAGAAGCCTGGCGCGAGTTTGTGGCGCAACATGCTGATGTTCCTATTATATATATGGAGTGCGCTCTCCTTTTTGAAGTCGGTTGGCAAAGATTGGTAGACAAAAGCCTCCTCGTTACTTGCCCTGAAGAGGAGCGAATCGCTCGTATCATGGTCCGCGACAACATCAGTCGTGCCACGGCTTTGCAATGGATAGCCCTGCAAATGCCTGAATCTGAAAAACAACAGCTTGCCGATATCGCCATTGTCAATGATGGTAAAGCAGATGTTGCTGCGCAGCTTCGCACACTAGGACTATTGACTTAAATGAAGGGAGATTTGCCAGATAATCATGGATAGATGCTGACAATCCCCCCCTAACCTTACGATATTATTCATACTCTATTTCTATAAAGCATGAAGCATTCCTTACTCACTATGTTTATTTCCCTCTCTGCTTTGGGAGCTGGCGGCGCGTTGTCCGCAACTGCCCAAACCGACGACTTCAAGTACACCAACGAACAGTTTGCCGACATCCAAATGCTCCGCTACAAAGTGGAAGGATTTGAGCAACTCTCTTTGCGTCAGAAAACGCTCATTTATCATCTTTCAGAAGCAGCACTCGCAGGTCGCGACATCCTCTTCGATCAAAACGGACGCTACAATCTCCGCATCCGCGAAATGCTTGAAACTGTGTATCGTGACTACAAAGGCGACCGCAAGTCGAAAGACTTCCCAAGGTCTCACCCTCTATCTCAAACGCGTGTGGTTCTCAGCAGGCATCCATCACCACTACGGCAACGAAAAGTTTGTTCCCGAATTTTCTGAGAAATGGTTGCGCACCACGCTTGCAAGCCTTAACTATAAGGTAGAAGACGAAGTGCTCGATGCCATGTTCAATCCCAACACGTTCAAAATGCGTGTCAATCAGAAAGATGGCGATGACCTCGTGCTCACCAGCGCAGGCAACTACTACGGTCACGACGTCACCCAAGCAGAAGCCGAACAATTCTATGCAGAGCGCAAACCCTCAGGCGATCCTCGTCCCGTGATGATGGGATTGAATTCTCGTTTGGTACGCGGAGAGTTTGGTTTTCTCGAAGAGCGCGTTTGGCGCGTGGGCGGACTCTACGGCGCAGCCATCGAGCAAATCGTCAAACATCTCGAAGCTGCAGAACCCTTTGCTGAAATGCACAACAAGCCGGTGTCATTCGTCGTTTGATCGAATACTATCGCACGGGCGACCTCCGCACCTTCGACCACTATTCTATTCAATGGCTCAAAGACACCGAGAGTTTGGTGGACTTCGTCAATGGATTCACTGAAACCTATGGTGACCCCCTCGGCATGAAAGCATCGTGGGAAAGTATCGTTAACTTCAAGGATATTGCTGCTACAGAGCGCGCTCACCAATTAGCCGTCAATGCACAGTGGTTTGAAACAACAGTCCCGTCGATGCTCGTTTCAAGAAGAAAGAAGTCAAAGGCATCTCTGCAAAAGTCATCACTGCTGCCATTCTCTCCGGCGACCTCTATCCCTCCACCGCCATCGGCATCAACCTTCCCAATTCCGATTGGGTTCGTCGTGACTTCGGATCTAAATCCGTCACCATTTCCAACCTCACCTCAGCTTACGCCAAAGCCGCACACGGCAGCGGAATGGATAAAGAATTCATCATTGACGAACCCACGCGTCAGTTGGTACTCAAATATGGCGACCGTTGCGACGACCTCCACACCGACCTCCACGAATGTCTGGGACACGGCAGCGGACAACTCCTTCCCGGCACCGACCCTGACTCCTTGAAGTCCTATGGTTCCACCATCGAAGAAGCCCGCGCTGACCTCTTCGCGCTCTACTATTTGGCTGATCCCAAACTCGTAGAACTTGGACTCACTCCTAACATGGACGCTCACAAAGCCTCCTATTATAGTTATATCCAAAACGGAGCACTCACCCAATTGGTGCGCATCAAACCCGGTAACACCATCGAAGAAGCCCACATGCGCAATCGCGCTTTGATTGCTCACTGGGTGCTCGAACAAGCCAAGTCGCAAAAGACCGCTAAACCCTGTGTGGAATTGCTGAAACAAAAAGGCAAAACCTTTGTTCGCGTCAATGACTATGCCGAGATGCGTAACCTCTTTGGCAATCTCCTCGCTGAGATTCAGCGCATCAAGAGCGAAGGCGACTACGAAGGTGCGCGCAAACTCGTAGAAACCTACGGAGTGCAGGTAGACGCCAAGGTGCACAAAGAAATCCTTGAACGCTATGCTCGTTTGAAACTCTCTCCCTACAAAGGTTTCATCAACCCCGTCTACCAAGCTGTTCGCGATGCTCAAGGCAACATCACCGACGTCACCATCAGTTACGATGAGGCTTTCGATGCGCAGAACCTCCGCTATTCTCGCGACTATCATTTCTTGCCTTTAGTCAACGAATAATCCCCAATTGGTCATTATAGCGTAAAAGTATTAACGCTAAACTCTTTTTTCCTCGCTTAGTTTTCCCCGAGAATACTGAGCGAGGATTTTCTTTTCTATCTGATAAGACTACATAGTGTTTGACTATCAGTTGATTGCGTCGTTTTTGTCTGAAAAAACACTATTGCACATTTTCGTCTGAAAAATGGATTAAGTTTACCCTTCTTCCTTTGCTAAAAATGCTGCATAATGTCTGATTGCTTCGGTGATGAATGCGTTCTTGTTTGGTTGCTGTTGGAAAATCTCTAGAGCATCTTGTGGTATTCCTATTGTGATTTGCTTTGCAATGGTCCTTGGACGCCCCGCCCCCTTTCTTGCCCCTCCTCTTGTTTTTTTACTAGGTGTTTCTTGGATGTTATTCATTTTGTTTGTATTTTTGCAGTGTTCCCTCAAAAGTATGGGGGTGGGGCTTTCGCCCCTTCCCCTTTGCGCTTAGAGCTTTTCGCCCTTTCTGCGCTTGCGCAATCTGAACTTGAAAACGAGATTTAGTTCAATTACGTAACCGAAAATATCAATTAAATACATTGCGGTACTTTTGAGGGTTCAACTTGCAACCACTTACGCGTTAGGTTGAGTTGCGGTAATCCTTAAGGGTTGCGCCCCTTTCGATTACAATACAAAGATGCGAATTTCCTTTGAGATAAACAAGTGTTCTTCTTGTTTATGTTCAGAGGAGATTCGTTTTTTTTTTTTTTTTTTTGCGCTAAAATGCACTTTCCTAAAAGGGGATTCTGTGAAATTTCTGTCGATTTTGCGACGGATTCTGTGAATTTCTTATCGATTTCGCGACGGATTATGTGAAATTCTTGTCGATTTTGTGGCGGATTCTGTGAAATTCTTGTCGATTTCGTGACGGATTCTGTGAAATTCCTGTCGATTTAGCGACGGATTCTGTGAAATTCTTGTCTGATTTTCGACGGATTCCGTGAAAATCGTTATATTTGCACCGTACAAAATACCTTGATATGGAACAAATTCTCAAAAGAAAGATAGACGCTTATTTGGAATCGTGGAAAAATAACCCCGAGCGCAAGCCACTCATCGTTAAGGGAGCGCGACAGATTGGAAAAACACGTTCCATAGAGCACTTTGCTACCCAGCAGTATAAGTACGTAGTCAAAATCAACTTTGTGGAGCAAATCAAATATCGCGACATCTTCAACGATGGTTTCGAGGTAGATTCGATTCTCAAAAACATCTCTTTGCTCAATCCCAATTTTGAGTTCATCCCCCACCACACGCTCTTTTTCTTCGATGAACTCCAAGCCTGTCCTAATTGTGCCACTGCATTGAAGTTCTTTCAACTCGATGGACGTTTCGATGTCATTTGTTCTGGCTCCCTTATGGGAATCAACTACCAAGAAATCGAATCCAACAGCGTCGGTTACAAAGAAGACTACGAAATGCACTCTATGGATTTTGAGGAATTTCTATGGGCAAAAGGCTACGACGAACAGTTCATCGACAACCTCTATCAGTCAATGATAGAAGTGAAGCCCCTCAGCGCGCTCCAGATGGAAGTGCTTTTCACCCTTTTCCGTGATTACATCTGCATCGGAGGAATGCCCGAAGTAGTCAGCACCTACATCAAAAACAACAACTTCAGTGGCACCTTGTCTCTCCAAAAACAGTTGCTCAAAGACTACGAAGAAGACATCACAAAGTATGTTGAAGGATTAGACAAAGCCAAGGTGAAAGCCGTATACAATCACATCCCCACTTTTTCTTGCCAAGGAAAAACAAGCGTTTTCAAATCACCAAAATCGGTAGAAATGCCCGCAACAGAGACTACGTCAGCAGTGTGGAATGGCTAGCCGACGCAGGAATCGTCAATTTGTGCTACTGTCTCAACTATCCCGAACTTCCGCTCAAAGGGAACTACGATCCCAAACTCTATAAAATTTATTTCAAAGACACTGGTCTTCTCATTGCATCGCTCGACGACGAAGCCCAAGAAGATTTGCGCGCCAACAAGAATCTAGGAACCTACAAAGGAGCCATCTACGAGAACATAGTGGGAGATATGCTCGTCAAGCAAGGATACCAACTCTATTATTACAACAGCGATAAGCCTTCACTCGAAATGGATTTCTTTGTCAGAGATGCCCATTCTTTGATTCCCGTTGAGGTCAAAGCCAATGATGGTGCCACCCCTTCGCTCCACAACCTCTTGAAAGGAGATAAATATGGCGACATCCAATACGGCATAAAGCTAGGCTATAAAAACATTGGATTCAACGGACAATTCTACACCTTCCCCTATTTTCTGACCTTCCTCCTTCGTAAATTCCTGTCGCGCCCTCACCAACAATGACCTAGCGGTGCGCTGCGTTCTTCCCATTGGAGAGAAAAGGCAGGAAGCGAAGAGAAATATCGAAAGTACTCATGATAATCAGTCCGAATAGCCTATTTTGATACCTTTTTGCCAAATGCAGTTGCGTTTTTCTGGGTGTAAGTAAGCAGGAATAGAAAATTTTGCGTATCTTCGCTCACAAATCCTACTAATGCTCCCATAACAATGGAACAACAACTTAAAAACATCGCTCAACAATTTGCCATCCAAGGCGAAATTGCCGATATTCATCCTCTAGGCAACGGACTCATCAACACCACCTATGCGGTTGTCACCACGGGAAATACCCCCGACTATGTGCTCCAAAACGTCAATGTCGCCATCTTTCCCGACATCGACTTGCTCATGAACAACATCATCGAAGTTACTTCGCACATCCGCAAGAAACTCGAAGCTGCAGGTACACCCGATCTCGAACGTAAAGTGTTGCGCTTCATCCCCACGCAAGACGGAGCCTACTATTATCACGATGGAGAAAAATATTGGCGCGTCATGGTGCTCATCTCCGATACGACCTCCAAGAGCGGTGTAAGCCTTGAAAATGCAAAGATTGTGGGCAAAACCTTTGCCGAATTCCAGGCGATGCTTGCCGATATTCCCACCCAGTTGGGAGAAACCATCAAGGATTTCCACAACATCGAATTCCGTTTGCGCCAACTCAAAGAAGCCGTAGCCGACAACAAGGCCAGTCGCGCAGAAGAACCCGAAGTGAAGCGTTTGCTCGACGAACTCTTCAAGCGTGAAGACGAAATGACCAAGAGCGAAAAACTCTATCGCGAAGGCAAACTTCCCAAACGCATTTGCCACTGCGACACCAAAGTCGACAACATCCTCTTCGACAAAGACGGACAAGTGCTCTGCGTCATCGACCTCGACACCGTTATGCCCTCCTTCATCTTCTCCGACTTCGGTGACTTCCTTCGCACTGCTGCAAACACCACGCGTGAAGACGACCCCAATCTCGATAACATCTCCTTCCGTTTCGACGTCTTTGAAGCCTTCGCAGGAGGTTATCTCGCAGGAGGAAAAAGTTTCCTCACCCCCATCGAAATTGAAAATCTGCCCTACGCAGTAGCTCTATTCCCCTACATGCAAGCGATTCGCTTCTTGGCAGACTATCTCAATGGCGACACTTACTTCAAGACCACGCACACCTTGCACAACTTGGAGCGCGCTGCCAACCAATTCCGTTTGCTCGAATGCGTAGAAGAAGCTACTCCCAAGATGGAGGCTTACATTCAGCAACAGCTTGCGTAAAGCACTTTTACCTTTGAGGGTAAAGGATAGCGTATCGCAACACATCCTTTAGATACTCCCCATTTGTGCTTCGAATCGAAGTATAGATGGGGAAATCTGTTTCCTTGTATAATAAAGAGTGCGTTATCGCTGCGATAAACAACGATATAGGAATTGAAATTATGGCAACGTCAAAGGAATTTATAGACTATGTGGTGGCGCAAGTTTCCACTGCTGGAGTGGTGGAAACCAAACGTATGTTTGGAGAGTATGGGCTCTATCTGGATGGAAAGTGTGTGGCACTTGTGTGTGATGATACGGTTTTTGTGAAAATACTTCCTGAACTCTCCACTTTGATGGCTGAGGCTGAAACTGGTTTTCCCTATCCTGGAGCAAAAGAGCATTATGTGCTTTCTGTCGAACATCGGCAGCACGCTATCGTAGTGTTGCAAACCTTGGCACCGCTCCTTCCTTTTCCTAAGCCAAGGAAGAAGAAAGCCAAAACAGAATAGAACTCTCTAAATAATAAAGTAAGCTAGAAAAACAAATACAGCGCAATAGTCTGAGCTATTGCGCTGTATTTGTTGTGTCGGGAGTTGCAGAAGAACTATTACTCATGCTTGAAGGCATCGGGATGAAACCACGGGTGCGGCGGACCTCATAGCGAGTGAGTTGTTCGTCCGAACGGAATCGGTCACCTTGAAGGTCGCGGTCGGGAGTCACGATGTGCATCGGCACATTGGAGTAAAACTCATGTTTCTCATTATCCCAATAGAGTTGCTGACTCGTATAAGTTGTGCCATCTTGGAGATTACGTACTCTCACTCGTCCACGCAGGCACAGCGCAACACACTGCGCCATCATTGGAGATGTTGCAAAACTCGTTTTTGCAGCATCTCCTTTTGGTGTTTGATAAAGGGATGTAATGCAAGGGCTTGAGATTGAGGTTGAAGTTGAAGGGAGCCTACTAAGAATACGTGACCAAAGCTGAATATCGAATACAACGCGGAAGTTTGCCCTTTCCCTCTCCCCCTGAAATTGTTTCTACACACCACTATTCTATAAGGGCGCCAAGTGGAAAAATATTGAGAGAAGCATGCGCAAATCATAAGTGTCAGATGAAAGGAAGATAATAAATTACAGGTCGATGTTGGGCATCTATGCGTCTTGCTCTTTGAGATGGGTTTACAAATAATTTAGGAAGGATATATCGTTTTTTGATATATCAACATGACAGACGATAGAAAAATGAATACGGGTTAAAGCCTTTTTATTGGTTTTTCTTCTTAGATGGAAATAAAGTGTTATTTTTGCCACGATAATCCCATTTTGACCACAGACAGAATATAAACCTATAAACTCCTTCTTTACAACGCGATGGTAGAGGATAATCCGAGTGTACAAAGCATATCGAGTTAGTATTCAACTTTTTCGTTGCATAGCCTATCCTCTCCCCCGAAATGTCAGATGAGTGACTAGGATGCTGCACTACAACACTCATGAATAGCGCACTCCTAGATATTCCTTTTAAATAAGATTTATGTCTTTATCTCTATATAAAACTTCGTTCTTCGCCCTTCTTGCATGCTGTGTGCAGTGTTTTAGTTCTTGTAGCAAAGACTTGGCGAATGTTTCTGTAGATGACACCCCAGCTACTGGTTGGGTTTCTTTGCGTATCACCCTCCCTACACCCCTTGGAGATGTGCCTACTGCACAGCCTAGTCGCGCGGCAGCCAATGGTGTTAGTGATGGTAATACTGGAGATACCTACATAGGGAATGCTGGTGACAATGGCATCAACCATCTTCTTGTTGGTATCTACAATGCTCAAGGAGAATGTGTACATGGATTTTATGTTTTTCCTAATGATGTCATAGGAGGTAGTTTTCAGCGCAATCCATTTCAAGTCAAAGCTAAAGCGCTTAAACCAGACAATTACACCGTTTTTGCTGCTGCCAATCCCACTACGGAACTTAAACTTGATTGACCATCGTCGTCCTTTATCTGAATTGATCAGTGCTGCATCTAATCAGACTGTCAATAGATTGGCTAGTAGACAGATTGTGATGATGTGTTCTCAAGAGATGTCAACACTTCTCGAGTCGCGCATTCGATCCACCAAGCCCGCTGCTGAAGAAGTGCCTGTGCCCATCACATTGGAACGTGCTGTAGCTAAAGTGTTTGTCAATCCAAAGGCAAACCAAACAATAGCTGCGCCCAATGCAGCCGGTGGCACCGCTCAGATGGTTAATTTCAGTCTTACGGGCTTAAACTCACAAATGTATTTTCTGAGACGACCAGCGCAAGCCATCAAAACGAATGGCACGGTCAATTCTGATGCTGTTTTGTATGCAGAAGATGATAAAACACCTCAGATTAATCGCTATTCCATCGATCCAAACATGGAGCCCTTGTCTGGTGCGGCTTTAAATGCGCAATTATCGTTCAATAAAGGCGAAGTGTCTACAGGAGGATGGGAAGACGATAAGGGACTTTTTGCTCCAGAAAACACTGTGAATGCTGATAATCAGACTGCAAGACAACTCACTCATGCGGTGGTATGTTTAAAATATATCCCCAAATATCTACCGGCAAATACAAATTCTTGGGCATACTACAAAGGAGCCTATATGACTGTAGCGCAGCTTCGCGAGAAAATACAACAAGCCAAACTGCACAACACCACTGACGCATCTATGGAAATGCCAAGTGGATGGAAAGAGGATGTTGCGCGTATGGGCGATCGTATCAACAATATTTCAGAATCTGCGAGATCTTTTGAGATGAATAATTTGAAATTCTATCAAAATGGGTACAACTATTATTATGTGCCTATCCGACATTTCGATGATCGTCAGCAGCCCAAATTAGGAGCTTATGGTCGCTATGGAGTGGTGCGCAATCATCTCTACAAGATTAACATCACCAGTGTGCTTGCTCCTGGCTCACCTGTTGAGGGAGAGCCCAGTGATGAGCCAGTAGACCAAATACCTACTTATATTTCTGCAAACATCACTGTGAAACCGTGGACAGAAGTTCGCCTAGCACCATTTGCGCTAGAATAGACGGTGCATATTGTCAATGCAAAATTATATAATGAATATTCCCAACCAGATGTTATACAAAACCTTTCGGCTCCTTTCTTTTTTGTTGCTGTTCTGCCTTGTGGTAGTGGGCTGTAATCGAGTGTATGACGAAGAGATTAAGACTACTCGTAGTCGCGTTAGAGGCTTCGTCACATTCGACACACGTGCACAGTCGGGTGAAAGCATCAATCGAGATAATGCAGATTACGAAGACAAGGTGAACAAGATTCGTCTCATAGCCTGTCTCAAAAGCACGGGCGAAGTGCTACACAATGCTGTGCACCCTTTGAGTGACTTTGCGAATTTCAAAACAGAAATTCCCCTCATCACAGGTGAATATGACTTTTTCTTTGTGGCGAACGAAACTCAAGCTATGACCACTGCGCTTGATGCTGTGACTTTTAGAGATGCACTTTTCCAAAAAGCGGCTTTGGCGCGTGTGCCAGTGTCAAACGTTGTCATGGAGCGCATAGATCCCAATGTGGGCATCCCCATGACGGCGCACATCACAGGCACGGTGACTGCCAACCACAAGAAGGGTAGTTCGCTCCAAATCAGTGTGAAACTTATTCGCACCTTGGCTAAAATGACAATCAACATACAGCGTGCTTTGCAGACTGCTGGCAATCAAAAAGGACAGCCCACAGAGGATGCTGCTCCAGTGACAGTGAGTGCCATGGAGTTTATGAATTTAGCAAGTGACTATTCGTTGTTTGTGCCCGAAGATTTTCGTACCACTCAGACTGCACCTGTTCAGAAATTCACCACCAACATTTCTCCTGTTGGGAATGCCAAAATAACGCGTACCTTTTATTTGCCTGAATTTGTGAGTCTCAACGCTGCTCCTGCCTATGTGCAATTCACTTTTTCTAAACACGGCGAGGAAAAGAAAAGCGGTTTCGTTCCTCTGATAGGCAATCAGCAACTTTTCTCTGAATCTGGATATAGCGATAAATTCATCGGCGGAGGAAGTCCGGGAAGTATTGTGCGTAATTTGCACTATGTTGCCAATGTCGAAGTAAAAGGCTGGGAAGAAAATGTGGTTCTTTTCAACTGGAACATTTTGCCTTGGAACAAAGAAGCGTCTCAAAAAGACTACGCACCTGCGCAAGTGGAAACGGTGGGAAATGCGAACAATCCTGTAGCTGGTCAGCCAGGAGTAAGCATTCCTAATGGTCATCGCAATTGGATCAACCTCGACCCCCTCTTATACTACCTTTGTTACCTTAAGATTTAAGGTGAAAAGTCCGCAAGGAGGGCATTGGCGCTTCACGCTTACCAATCATTTAGACTTTGAATTTGCTGACAACAATGCAACTTACGGTCTGACCAGTGATAATCAAATAGTAATCACTTTGAGAGCCAAGAAACCTTGGACTGGCGTGTTGCGCAGCACCGAATTGTATCTCACCGTTGACGGGAAAGAAGTCCCCATCTTAGGAGGTGGAATTGGTCCTAATCGTCGCATTTTGATTCGTCAAACAAGCTAATTATTCGTATGAATTTCTCTCATTTCCTTCCCATAAAGACTACAGCAGTGCAAAGCCGTTGGAGTTCTTGGATATCTCGCACTTGCTATGCGACCACGCTTGTGTTTGGCTTGGGCGCAGGTCTGCTCATCAGCGGAAGTTGTGCCAATGACGTCAATATGCTCGACACCCCCCCAGTCGGTTGTCGTAGACACTGCCAATTGCGATGTCTTGTCGTTCGGTTTTTCCCTCCTCAATGAGGCTAAGGCTGTGCGCTCGGCTAGAGACACTCGTGCCACCGAAAGTGCCAACGAGTTTGTGAATGGCGGACTCAACGAGACAAAAATCAACAATATGTATGCCCTCTTCTATGAAGGAGACACGCAGCGTGGTATGCAAAGCACTGTGAAAGGCGACCTGATGCTTTATCCACAAGGCAACACGAACCCTTTGGGGGTGACTACTGCTGATGCTCTCCAAGGAGAAGCCCGCGTGTTTGTGAAAAAGAATGGCAACCCCTATCAAGGGAAAAATCTGAGAATGGTGATCATTGTTAATTTTCATGGATCACTCACCGATTTGCAAGGAAAACGCTATTCTGAATTACAAAATCTTGTGTCGTCTGGCACCAATGTGTTGGGTGCACAAAACAATCCAGCAGAAAGCAAGCCGACTTCTTGATGGATGGTGTTGCTAATGTGCAAACCTATCGTTGGAACAACAATCAGAGAGAGATTGCGGTTAGTGGGACTATTGCTTTAAGTCGTGCAGCTGTCAAGTTGCGTGTGCGTCTAGCTCCTCCCACTAATATCCGCGGAAATGCCGGTGAGAACTTCACCGTTGTGGGAAATCCTCAAATTGCTTTGGTCAATGGGGTGAACAACACTCGTGTGCTTTCGGCTACTATGCTTGAGTCTGGTCGCAACTACATCAACAATGGTCAGACCAATTTTCAAGATATGGGAAAGCGCCGTTTGGGAGGTGCCGAATTCTTTGCACGTCCCATTCCCTTTTACACCTATCCCAACGCATGGGGCAACGATGTGAACAATGAAACGCATTTGCTCATCAAACTTCGTCTGCGCGCTAACAACGCCGAAAAAGACAGTTATTACAAGATTCCTTTGAAAAACGTGCTGCCTTCTGGCAATTCCACGGTGGAAACTTGGAATCGTTTGGTGCGCAACACGGTCTACGACATTCAAACTAGCATCACGGCAGAGGGAAGTAGTGAAGCTTCAAATCCTGTGACTTTACAGTCTTCTATTGCTGTGGAAAACTGGACAGCTACTGATCCCGTGGATGGTAACATCGCGGAGGCTCACTATTTGGTGGTGACACAAACCAATCCCGAAATGCGTGCTACTGACGAACTAGAAATCCAGTACATTTCGGACGTTCCTCTAGATGAGGCTACGCTCCGTGTGGTGGATGCGGAGTATAAGACCTACGACAAAGAGGGTAATGAGTCAACTGTAAAAGCTGACAAATCAAAGATTGCTATTTCACTGACTTCGCACGATGGTCGCACTTTCATCAAGGTGAAGAGTCCTGTGCCCATCAATTATGTGCCACTGACTATTCGCTTTACTGCGAAGCAACAGGATACGAATGTTCTTTCACCCGTGCCCATTACGGTGACACAATATCCTCCGATTTATGTTACAGCGAAAATTTCCGAAGGGATTAGAACTTACTGGTATTCCGCTTTTGGTGCAAGGGTTGAAAACTCTGTAATTAGAAATGGTCTTTTGTATACAGTACACACTATTGTACCTCAGACCGGTATGTTGATGGGAGATGCTGCATCTTCAGATGGCAGTACTAAAAAGGATGCTGAGTCAAATCAACTTATTTCTCCAGAGTTTATTATCGCTTCGCAATGGAGTAACAGTCAACCTGCTCCTCAATCTGGTGAGTATACTAATGAAGAGATTAAAAATGGGGTTGCTCGCGAACATGCTGTATTACGAAGAATTGAAGTACTAGAGTCAAAACCTGGACGTACAGCGGCTGAAAAATACGAGTTGGGGGATTTGTATAGTGAACGTGGTCGCTTTCGTTTTTGGGTGAGGACTTCATATTTCGGACAAGATGCCCGTCTTCGACCTGAACAGAGAACACTAGTGGCAGTTTCTCCGCTTGACGACAGAGGTAACCGACTTTTCACCGCAGATAGATTTGCCCCTTATCGTGTTCGTGTGTATAAATCTGCCGAACAGTTGGCAAAGAAGTACTACGAAGATCAATTTGGACCTGGTGGATTACATCAAATTGTTGGTATGGACGAACCAACAATGAGAAAATATGGTGCTAATTGGCCGCTTAGAGCAGATCAGGTTGTATATTACGTTGTATCTGACGCTTTCCATATTTGAACTCAAAAGGGGACCTTCTCCGTTATCACGGTTCTTGGCGCTTGCCTACTACAGCTGAACTTCAGCTTGTGTCTAAAATCCAGAACGACCCCAATAGTGCTGTAAAGCATTTGCTGCCCTATCCCAATGCTTGGGCTGCACAAAATGGTGTAATTGTCAATACATCTAATGGTCAAACAACGACTGGACCCGCTGCTTTTGCACTTCCTGTCTTTGATTCCTACAAATATAAATAGTTATGCATTTCAAATATAAGGGTCTTAACCTCGCACTTTGCGTGCTTGTTGGTGCGTTTAGCTTTTCTTGCCAATCTTGGGAAAATGCTGACGATGCTATGGTGCAGACTGTCAAAGATGATGTGGTGAACACAAAAGAAGGAGACAGCATCACGCTGACCGGGACATTTGAAATCCCCGAAGCTGTTCTTGCTACACGCTCTGCGGTGGGAAATGTGGAAAACTTGCATCTATTGGTGTTTGATGAAAACCATCGTTTCATACAACGTGCTGAAGCTGTGCTCTCTAAACCTGATAAAAACTTGAGTGGGCAGCAGACGCCCAATGGTAATCCAGGGGTGCTGGAGAATAAAATGCTGAGTTTTTCTGCTAAACTCCTATCTAGCAATAATAAACGCACCATTCACTTCGTTGCCAACTACGACTTCCCTGCTGAATTGTCGCAAGACTATCTGTTGCGAGACATGGACGAAGGCGAACTCATGAACAAGTTGGTGGAGTCGAGATTGAATCGTGCAGCTTATTGGAGAGCATTTAGTTTCAACGGACTAAGTTCCACTTCTTTCAACAACAGAGTGTTCCGTTTGCTCCGCAATCAAGCGGAAGTGCAACTCGTGATAGAACGTAGTGCTGACTTTGAACTTAAAGGTTTTTGCCTACACAATGCTCCTAGAAGAGGAACGGTGGCGCCTTATGTCTCTAAGCAGTCGCTGGACAATGCTGATGTTGATGCGCATTATCGCGATGTACTCTATAGTTTTCCTACCAATCCCACAGAACCAACTTTGCTTGGCGAGATGCACACTTATGATGCCTTGAGTGCTGACGGAAACATTGCTAACGACGCTTGGAAGACCAACAAGAGTAACATTGCTGTGTTTGAATATAAAAATTCAGACGCATCGCGTGATAAACAAGTGTCGCTCATTATGTATGGTCAAAAACGCGTGAATGGTCGTCTCGAACGCGCTGGCTACTACAAGATAGACCTTAAAAAAGATCTTTTTATGGGCAAGACTATATGGGAAGCGAGCCTTATGACATCATCCGCAATCATCTCTACAAGGTAACGGTGAACAGTGTCATCAATAAGGGATACAACACAATGGAACAGGCGCTTGCGGCTCCTGCAGGAAACAATATCTTTGCTTCTGTAGAATTGCAAGACTTTGCTCAGGTAAGTGATAAGAATTACACCCTTAATGTTGGTGCAACAGAGGTGATCTTGACAAAACCATCGGTGTATACTACTAATTTTGTGTACAGAAGGGTGAACACGAACAATGATATGTTCGATAAGGTGAATGTGTATTACAACCGTCAGCCTGTGGCACAAGCCTTTAACAATGACCCTTACATTCAGTCGGTAAATTTCAATAAATCAAATGGGACGCTGACGGTGACTACAAAACAGAATTTCCCTACTTCGGGTTTCGTTAGCTATAAGTTGCTCGTCATTGCTGATAGTAAAGACCGTGCTACTCCTTCGCGTATTCAACGAATTATCAATTTGACCTTGCGTCCACCGTACAACTTCAATGCCTCGCTCACTAATTATACTGGTGCAACAGTGGCACAAGGTCAGTTAGTGCAACTTGCCTTCAATGTGCCTGGCTCCATTCCTACGCAGTTGTTACCTTACACTTTGTTGATGGAAGCAAATGGTTTGACACCTTCGGAAAATCAGAACATCAAACTTGTGATTAAAGACAAGAAGATTTTCTATGAGTATACGGTGTTACCTACAGATCAGAATTTAGGAACGAAAATATTGTATTTCAAACGCAATAATTCCCGTGGGGAAGTAGGGGTTAAGCTCTCTTCTTACCTCTTTGCTGATCAAAATGTCACCTTATAGGGTGATAGAATGTTTGATATTAAAACAGCGCAATAGCCTCAAAGCTATTGCGCTGTTTGTTTTGTTTGGACTCATGAGGAGTCTGTGTCTTATCCCAAATGGTCGTTAGAACCTGAACCGATTTGTGATGCTCTGGAAGGTTTATTGTGCCGATTTTGTGGTGTCTGCTGTTGTAGACGAACTTGTGGTGTTGGTGCTGCTCATGCTAGAGGGCATGGGGATGAAACCGCGGGTGCGGCGCACTTCGTAGCGAGTGAGTTGTTCGTCAGAACGGAATCGGTCGCCTTGCAAATCTCTATCAGGAGTGACGATGTGCATAGGGACGTTGGAATAAAACTCGTGTTGCTCGTTGTCCCAATAGAGTTGCTGACTGGTGTAGGTGGTGCCGTCTTGCAGATTTCTCACGCGCACTCTTCCACGGAGTTCCCAGAGTTTTTGGTCATACCAGTAGGCTGTGTCGGCAGTGATGTAGAGGTCTACATTGAATTTGGCATCGTAGCGTTGCAGAAAGATGCCCTTGAGAAATTCGTTGCGCGGAGGATGCGTGCGGTCAAAGAAGCGCCATTCTTCTGTCATAATTTTGTAGCGCACCACGCCTGAATCGCTGATGAGTTTGGATATACCGTAACTCGTCATCAGCGGTAAGGAATCGCGATGTCGCACTGCTGCAGCTTGGGGAGGAGCATCGTTGCCACAAGCTCCCAAACCGATGGCTAGGGTGAGGAAAAAGAAGGGAATGAGTTGGCGCATGTCGATGTGAAACGCGAAGAGTATGGGGAGAGGAGGGGAGTAGTTAGGAGAAATGGGAGAAACGGAAGCTGTGCAACGTCGTAACGAGTGAATTCTAGTGGTGAACCCTAGGTAGGTCGCACTAGTGTTGCCACAAGTGTCTCCTTAGTCTACCAACCACTTTTTGAACCAACGCTCGTTGAAGGTGACCCCAATGGTGAGGAGGAAATTGCGTTCGGTGAGTGAACTACCCACTTGCGAACGAAGTTGTTCGTAAGAAGCAGAGAAATTGAGGAAACTACGATTGTTGTAGCTCGTCAAGATAGGCAATGCCACACCAGCTGTAGCCACGAAGGTGTCGGCACTCTTTCGTCCATTGATGAGAGTGTAGGGAGTGGCGTAGCTTGCACCAAGGCGATAGCGCACACGCCTGCCCAGGTGTAGCCTTGTGGAGCAGGCACATATTCCAGACCGAACGATACCTTATCCAAATCGCGCAAGTTGGCAGAAGATTTCACGAAGGTCACGCCCGACGTACCGTCGTTGGCTTGAGCTTCTGCTTGCGTAGCCTTCGACCATGCTTGGTGTGTGTAGTCCACTGCCACACGAAGGCGGTCGTTGTGTTGCCACATCAAACCAGCACCAAGGCTAGTGGGAAGACTGTAGCCGTCTTTCAGGGTATAAATGTGTGAAGAGGAAATCTGACTGTTAGAAATGATTTGATTATCCACTGAAGAAGTACCAGCCAGAGCATGCCCAGGCGCAAAGGTAATACCGAGGGTGAGGGCGTTGCGCTTGTTGAGGTGTGCGGTGTATTGTGCACCAAAATCAAAGTGCAGAGAGCGCACTTCCGATTCGTAAGCCACACGAGGACTAGGCACCGTGGCATCGGTGAAAGAAGTGGTAGCAGTGTGTGTGGTGACACCCCACAGATAGCTCGCATTCACTCCCAATGCAAGATTGCGCAGTGGTGCATATCCCAAACCGATATTGGCGCGGTGTACCCCACCATTCCCTGAATAGGTGCGAATGGCAGTAACTTCTGAGAATCCATTGGAGAGCGTCACATCGTTGCTCGTGATTTCATAACCCACTTGTGTGAAAGGACGCAGTCCAAAACTGACTCCAAGTCCAGGAAGCACACGAAAACCACCCACCACATGGTCAAAGAAGGCGCGAGAGTTCGTGCTATGGTGCTGCCCTGTGGCAGAAACACGAGAGGCTTGCAGCGTGCCTGCCACATCCATCAAGAAGGTGAGTGAGTCGAGACGTGCGTAAGAAGCCGGATTCGTCATGTTGAGCTGCTTACCATCGTGCCAAGCATAGCCCGTACCTGCCATGGCTTTGTTGAAACCTAGTGAGCCATCGTTGATGCGTCCCAAACCATAGCGTGTAAAGGCGGAGTTAACCCCCGTTTCTTGGGCAGCTGCGGTGAGAGACATGGTGGAGAGCAAGAGAGCTGAGAGCAGTATTTTTTTCATACAATAGGGTCTTGTGGAGAAAAAGCGAAAAGGATACGTGGCACCTACGAGTTTGGGTCATCTAGCAACGAGTGCTCACAATCTAGAAAAAGTAAGTCCTACAGAAGCTAGGAAGAAAGTTTCATTTTACAGGCAAAACCAGTGCATCTTCTTGGGAAATCATGACAGGGCATTCAATCCACGTGCCACGAGATATTCATCTGCAAAGATACGATTATCTGTGGCAATAGCATCACTTTCAGCTGTAAAGTTGCAACTTTCTGTGGAAATGCCGAAGTCGAAACGGTTGCCCCCCGTTAAAAAAGCGCAAGCATCGGGGTACTCGGCACGCACTTGTGCAAGATAACCCATGATTTCTAGACGAATGCCACTTTTTGCGCCACTCCGTAAGGCAGTGATCGTGTCATATCCATAATCGGGATTTTCACCTTCAGCACAGACGAGGGGCAAGCGTGCAGTAAACTCGTGCATCGCTCGCAGGCGCATGTCGAGTCCTGGGCTGATGTTGCCGCCCAAGTAGTGACCATTGGAGAGCAGTAGGTCGAAGGTGATGCAGGTGCCGGCATCGATGACAAGCACCGTGCGATGAGGGAGGAGGGATTGCGCCCCCATCACGGCTGCCAAACGGTCAGCACCGAGGGTTGCAGGTGTGCGATAACCGAGGGTGATGCCCGAGGGAGGAACCGTAGGGCTGAGTTGTTGCACCGCACAGCGACAGTTTTCCAAAAACGCAGGCAATTCAGCCGGAATCTCTCCCACTGCACACCAGCAGATGCGGCGAATGTCGGAGCGCATGCTGAGCAGTTGACGCAGTTGCACCACAAGGTCGTGATGTGCCACCGAGTGATGCTCCAAAATGGTGGCTTGAGCATCGAAAATCGTGAGCTTGGCGCGCGTGTTGCCGAGGTCGATGGTGAGCGTCATGGGCGATGAATAGAGAGAATAACGTGGTTTTAAGGGCAAAGTTACTGCCTATTGGCAAAAAAAGCAAGTTTTATCTTTGTATTTCGCCAAGTAGCCACTAACTTTGCTGTAGAAATGGTCATCTGACAACAGTGATTTTATGAATACCAACGAACAAACCCTCCACCAAATCGAACGCGCTCTCAAGAAGACTGCGGAAAAGTTTGCTGCCATCCCTCAAGAGGATGCAGTGCTCACCGACTTCTATCTGCTCGTGCGACAAGAGAGTGGAGAACTCCTTGTCTTCGACGATGATGAGCACGAGATCACCCGTTGCGTGGTGGAAGAATGGATTGGCAATAGTAGCGAAGATTTCTACACTGTTATACAACCCGTACTGCAGGCTGCTCTCAAACGCTGCGCACCCCTCCTAGAGGAGATGTCCGTGCTTCGACCTTGCTCTTTCGTCTTGCTCGACGATGAGCAACAAACGGTGGCAGAACTGTTCCTTATCGACGATGACACCATGATTCTTGGACAAGATCTCATGGTAGGTCTCTCGGATGACTTGGATGCCTTCTGGCAAAAATTGTCTGCAGAATGATGAATCCATCTGTATCTGTCGAAAATTCTCCCCTCGAGAACGACTTGCAGCGTCTGGCGCACGCTTTGACGCAGCTCGATGCGGTGAAGGCGCAGCATTCCGAAGAAGAAGTGCTGGCATGTCTCGCGCAGTATGCTGCAGAGAGTGCTGTCTCTTCTGGAACTAGTGCCACCACCTCCGCTGCTGCTTGTACAGCTTCCCCAGCCCTCGTGCAAGGTCTCATGCAGTTGGCTCTCGAACAACTCAAAGAGCGTGAGTTCATGGCAAGCATCGAACATCGCCCACACAGTTTGGCTTGCGATGTGTGGAGATTTCAAAACAAGAAAGAGAAGTGGGTGGCTTTTGTCGGCTTACTTGAGGGGCGCCCTTATGAAATCTTTACCGGACTCCAAGATGACGAAGAAGGTATCGTGCTTCCCAAAAGCGTGAATACGGGGTGGATTGTCAAGAATCTCAATAGCGATGGTTCATCTCGCTATGACTTTTCTTTCCAAAATCGGAGAGGCTACAAAACCACCGTCGAAGGGCTTTCGGCACGCTTCAACAAGGAGTATTGGAACTACGCCAAACTCATTTCGGGAGTGCTGCGCCACGGTATGCCGGTGGAGAATGTCATTCGACTCATTGATTCTCTCCAGCTCGAAAGTGACGCTATCAACACCTGGAAGGCTGGGGTAGTGCGCGCCCTCAAAAAATACGCCAACAACTTAGGAGATTCCGACGAACCCCTACTTCAAGATTGATGCCACAAGCATCAATTCTTGTTTTCATAGCACCAGTTCTGCTTCAGGTTGCCTCATCGTGCCACGGAGTGATGGCTTGTAGCTTGATAGAGCATCGTTTCCGCTTCACCTCTCCTTTGTCCCTATTTTCATGAATAGTTCACAAACTCAAGTTTTGCTTCAATATTCCCCCCTTGAGATTCGGTTAAACGATCTCCACTTCTACGCCCATCACGGCGTATTGCCCCAAGAGCGTGTAGTGGGTGGCAGATTCACCCTCCAAATTCTTCTAGAGCTTGCGCCCAGTCTTGCCGCATTGGAGCAAGATCAGCTCGAAGGCACCGTGAGCTATGCCGATGTTTACAAGTTGGCAAAGGAAGTGATGGCACAACCTTCACAACTCTTGGAACACGTTGCTGCGCGCTTGTTGCAACAACTCTTCCACCACTTCCCACAAGTGCAACGTGCCACCGTGGAAGTGCAAAAAGACAATCCCCCATGGAGGCAGATCTCCGAGGATGCAGTGTGCGTCTCTCTGCCACGCGTGCAGATGATGAGGCTTAATCAATACTTACGTTTCGTCTTCTCTTTAATATCGTGGGAACGCTTCAGTTCTCCCTCTACTTTGTTTATTTCTTCTTTCATCATACCACATTATGTGCATGTCTAAAAATCAGAACCCTCCTCTATACCCTCCTGCTAGGGCTTGGATTTAGCCAAGAAACCACCGTTTCTGCCGCTACTTCTCCCGAAGCGCAACCCCAATCTGCCACCACGGGCATCACCCTCAAAGACGTCACAGGCGGAACCATCGCCCCTCAACACGTTTATGGAGTGCATCCCCTTAACGATGGTGAGAGCTATTCTCAACTTTCTGGCGATGGCAAACGCATCGTGCGCAGTTCGTTCAAGACGGGGAAGGAGATTGGGGTGATTTTCGATGTAGAGAAAGCCCGCGGCACCACTAAACTCTCGCACATTGATGGCTACATCATGAGCCCTGACGAGAAGAAAATCTTGTTGCGCACACAGACCAAAGCCGTCTATCGTCGCACTTCCACAGCCGTTTATTACATCTACGATGTGGCAAATGGCAAGTTCTCTCCCCTTTCTGATGGAGGACCTCAGATGTCGCCACGCTTCTCTCCCGATGGCAATGTCGTTGCCTTCGTGCGCGACAACAACCTCTTTGTCGTGAAGCTCCTCTATGGCAATGCAGAAACGCAAGTCACCAAAGATGGCAAGCGCAATGAGGTCATCAATGGTATCCCCGACTGGGTGAATGAAGAAGAATTCTCCACCAATGCTTCTTTCGACTTCAGTGCCGACAGTCAGATGTTGTGCTGGGTGCGTTACGACGAGTCCAAAGTTCCCGTCTATCGCATGCAGATGTTTGAGGGGCAATCCCCACGTCATCCCGAATATGCCGAATATCCTGGCACCTACGACTATAAATATCCCATCGCTGGTGCGCAAAACTCCACCGTGTCTGTTCACAGCTACGACCTCAAGAGCCGCGCCACCCGCCAACTCGCAGTGCCCCTTCCCGAAGAGGGCTACATTCCTCGCATCATCGCCACAAGCGATGCCGACAAACTCGCCGTGGTGACCCTCAATCGTCATCAATCGCAGATGGATCTCTACATGGTCAATCCTCGTAGTGGAGTGGCAAAACTCGCCCTTCGCGAAACCAACGAGCGTTATCTCCGCGAATCAGCCTACACCGATTTGCAATTCTATCCTGGACACTTCGCCATGCTTTCCGAAAAGAGCGGTTATCAACACCTCTATTGGTACACCCTCAACGGACAACTCGTGAGTCAAATCACCAAGGGCGACTATGAGGTGAGCGATTTCTATGGCTACGATGCCAAGAATGGACGTTTCTATTTTGCCGCACACAAGGATAGTCCTTTGCAAACTGCCATTTATTCTGCCAATGTCAAAGGCAGATGCAACGCCTCACCGCTGAGAGTGGCACGAGTGCAGCGACTTTCTCTTCCGACTTCCACTACTTCCTCAATGTGCACTCCGCACTCGCCAAAGTGCCCGTGACGACGCTTCGTGATGGTCACAACGGCAAAGTGCTCACCACCCTCATTGACAACAAGCAAGCGCAAGAACGTTTCGACAAAATCGGTACTACACAAGAATTCTTCCAGTTCAAACTCGCCGATGGCACCCTGCTGAACGGTTGGATGTTGAAGCCTCGCAACTTCGATGCCACGAAGAAATATCCCGTAGTGATGTATCAATACAGCGGTCCTGGTAGCCAAGAGGTGAAAGATGCTTGGAGCACAGGTTTCTATCCTGGAGGACAGTGGGAAAGTGTGCTTGCCGAAGAAGGATTCATCAGTGTCATTGTCGATGGTCGCGGCACAGGCGCACGCGGTGCACAGTTTGAGAAATGCACTTACTTGCGTTTGGGTGATCTCGAATCGCAAGACCAAGTGGCAGCTGCTCAATATCTCGCCACCTTGCCTTTTGTCGATGCACAACGCATTGCACTCTGGGGCTGGAGTTTCGGAGGTTTCAACACCCTCATGGCAATGACCGACGGTCGTCCCGTCTTCCGTTGTGGCGTTGCTGTCGCTGCGCCGTCCAACTGGAAGTACTACGACACGGTCTACACTGAGCGTTATATGCGCACGCCCAAGGAAAATGCCAATTATGAGGCGGTCAATCCCATCGCTCGTGCTGCTAAATTCCATGGCGACCTCTTGCTCATTCACGGCACAGCCGATGACAATGTGCATTTCCGCAACTGCGCTGAGATGTCTGAGGCTTTGGTGCAAGCCGACAAGCCTTTCGACATGCAGGTCTACACCAATCGCAACCACAGCATCTATGGTGGCAACACCCGCCACCACCTTTTTAGCCGTATCTTGAACTACCTCAAAGTGCATCTCAAATAATGTTTATCGACACCCATTGCCACCTCTATGCCGAAGAGTTCGACGAAGATCGAGCTGAAGTAGTGGCGCGCGCCCTTGAGGCTGGAGCCGACAAAATCCTCCTGCCCAACATTGATGCTAACACCGTTGGACCCATGTTGGCTGTCTGCGATGAGTGGCACGAACTCTGTCACCCCATGATGGGATTGCATCCCACGGAGCTACCCCCTAATCCCACTCCGCTACTCGACCAGATGGAGCGTATGCTCATGGTCGAGGGCAATCCTTTCATCGCCATTGGCGAAGTGGGTGTGGATTTGTATTGGGATGCTTCGCGCAGAGCAGAACAAATGGAAGTGCTGCGCCGACAAGCCGAGTGGAGCATCCGTTTTCAACTCCCCCTCGTCATTCACATGCGCTCCGCTCATGACGAATTGCTCGAGGTGTTGTCGCCCCTTAAAGACGAACTCCCTGGTGGCATCTTCCACTGTTTTGGAGGAAGTGCCAAAGAAGCCGAAGACCTCCTTGCCTTCGATCGCTTCTATCTCGGCATCGGTGGGGTAGTGACTTTCAAAAAAAGCACCCTGCCTGCCGTCCTCGAAACTACGGTGCCCCTTTCGCGCATCGTCCTCGAAACGGATGCCCCCTATCTGGCTCCCACCCCCTATCGTGGCAAGCGCAACGAACCTGCCCATGTTCCCCTCGTGCTCCACAAAGTGGCTGAAGTCTACGGAGTGGCTCCCGAGGAAGTGTCGCGCATCACCAGTGACAACGCAAGACGACTATTCAAATTATGAAATAAGTACTCACGCATAGGTTCTCCCTTTTGTTAGCTATCATAGCGCAAAATGGAGTTATGCTTAACCATCACAAGCGTGAGTCGCCAAAACCTCACCACTATGCCCATGCTGAAACACATCGAAGCGGCGATTGAAGCCCTCAACTATCCCAAACGTCCAAAGGGACTCTACGAACCCATTCGCTACATTCTCGCTGGTGGGGGAAAACGCTTGCGCCCCATGCTCCTGCTCACCACCTATAGCCTTTATCGTGAAGACTATCTCCGTGCGCTCTCTGCAGCTGTCGGCATCGAGATGTATCACAATCACACCCTCGTGCACGATGATGTGATGGATCGTGCCGATATGCGCCGCGGTCGTGAAACGGTGCATCAGAAATGGGACGACAACACTGCCATCCTTTCGGGCGACACCATGCTCCTTTTGGCATACAAACTCATTTCTTCCGCGGGCATTGGTCGCTGGCACGAAGCCTTGCGCCTTTTCACCAACAGTGCCATCGAGATTTGCGAAGGACAGCAATACGACGTCGATTTTGAACAAGACACTCACGTCACTGAAGCGGAATATATCGAGATGATTCGTCTCAAAACCTCTGTACTCTTGGGGTGTGCCACCAAGATGGGAGCCCTCTTGGCTGATGCGCCCAGCGATGATTGCGATGTGCTTTATTCATTTGCCGAGAAGGTGGGACTCGCTTTCCAACTTCAAGATGATTATCTCGATGCTTTCGGCGATCCCGCTGTGTTTGGCAAGAAAATAGGGGGCGACATCCTCTGCGGCAAAAAGACCTTCCTCGTCCACGCTGCCACTGCTCAGATGACTCCAGAGGAAGCCCAAACCTTCTTACAGAAACTCTCCACACCAGTCGGAGATGCTTCGGGTTTGTATTCCACAGAAGAAGAGAAAATCAGTGACATCATGGCGGTCTACACATGCTACAACGTAGCCGAACGCTGCCAACAGCGCATTGCTGCCTATTTTGATGAAGCCGAAGGCGAACTTCCGCGTCTTTCCGTCGATGCCACTCCGTTGCGCGACTATGCCTTCTCATTGTTGAATCGCAATAAATAGCCTTCAATTTTCGGGAACTTCTCCTTACTAATCCCTTCAATACCTTAGTTATGAGAACAGTTAAAGCATCCTGCTCTTGTTGAGTGCACTCAGTTTATGGGCGTGTAGTGACTATGAATCCACTCATAGCGTGGCACCTATTCCCATAGACCGTGCCATCCGTACGTATTATTCTGCTCGAGAAGTGCGTATCAATACGCAGAATACGCAGAGGTTTCCGCTCATCTATGAAATCTCCAATTCTCTGTATTGCGATAATCCGTTTTATTCTTCAGAGGATTTATCTGGTGAGTGTAAAGAGTTTGTGGTTGTAGCCAATAGCTATGGAGAGAAAGGCGCACCTATGGTTACATACGCTTTATCCAGAGTTCCCACTACTATTGTAACCAATGTGTCGCGCCTGCAATTACTTGCCGTGGCTGCTCCCAAAGATACGGTTGATGTTTCGTCGCAAGCTCGTCTTTCTTTCCCAACAGCACAGGATTTTATAGCTTCTAACTATCAAAATCGTGTGGTGACAACGGTAGAGGGAAGTTTCAAAGAACTCACGCGTGAGCAATTACGATGGTTGCCCGAGTCGGAAGTGACTCGTTGCAGCTTACCTCACATCCGCAATAAAGAACTCTGGTTGAAAACGACCTTCACCGATGGTCATCAGTCGCTCACCAAAGTTGAGCTGCCTCGATAAGTTTTTTCATTTGTTACACGTGGAATTCCGTTTCCTAAGTTTGAATGTATCATTCATCCAACACATCATTTGCACGCGCCAATTTCTATAGAGAAGTTGGCGCGTGACGTTTATCCCAAATCTGTCATTAGATTGTTATAGTGCTGCTCGTTATAGAGAAGATAACTTCCTGAACAGATTTGGGATTATTTTACATTAGTCTTGTGGGGAGACATCATTATGTTATGCCCCCTCTTCCTGCAGCTGCACTAGTCGATAGGTGTTGCCTTGTCGGGTGTGGGTGGGGCGCAGGCCCTCACCACGGAGGAGACGACCAAGACCTTCGGGAGTTTGCTGGCGCAAAGCAGCAGGGAAACGCTGTTGCATTGCCACAAAAATCTGGGAGGCGGTGAGATGTTCCCCATCTTCTCTGCCACGGGGCAGGCGGAAACATTGCCACAACACCTCCATCATGGGCGAACGACGCCAAAAGGCGCGGTTGTGCTCCTCGAGTTCGCGCTCTTCCGACTTCGAGAGAAAGAGCGATGCACCTGCCAATACCTCCGCTTTGAGTTGCGCAAAGAGTTGCGCATGATCGAGCGGAGAGCAATCGATGTCGTGTTCGAGCAGCACGCAGAGAAAACGGCGCGAACCAGTGGGGTCGTTGAGGAGTTCGACTTCATTGCTCGTGCCGATGAAAGAAGCCGTGCGCGGAAGGGCGAGCATCTCCTGTTTGTAGAGCCTGCGCACGGAGAGGTGTTGGAGTTGGATTAGGTTTCAACTTTGGCAACTGCTGTGGAGAATAGCGGTCGAACTCATCGAGATTGATGAGCCCCATGCGCGCAAGCAGCGGTTCTGCACCCTTGTTGGGCGTGAACTGGTCGGTATAGTAGCGCAGGAGCGGTTCGGGCATGAGCAATCGGCAAAAACTACTCTTGTGCCAGCCTTGCATCTCGCTGACCAAAAGGGGGACGAGCTGATTGCTGCGGCAGGCGGAGTGCCCCATCCAGAGAGCGGCAAGCGCGCGCAACCAAATGCGGAAACCCTTCACCCACAGCGGGTGGTGGCTCACTCGCTGCGCCAGAAGAGTAGCGCGGTCGTGGTGGTCCCATGCCGGAAGTTGTGCCATGTAGTCGTGCAAGGGGTGAAAACTCTCCATCTTGTGAGAGTGGAGCAGTCGATCCACATCGCGCCCCCACATGCCGAGTTTTGCCTCGATGGTGTCAATGGTCATCGTGTTGAACGTGCGCTGGTCGAGCGAACGCCAAGGGGAAGCGGCATCAGTCTTGAGTCGATATTCCGCTTCTTCCGTCATCACATTGTAGCGCAGGGCATAGCGCGCTTGCAGCAGTTGGAGTGCCTGCTCCAGTTGAGGCACATAAGAGCGATGTTCGCGAGTGGATGCTGCGGAGATGGTGGCAGTTGCTGGCGATTCGTGCCATAGTCGTTGCCACCACTGGGCACAGCGGTGCAGAAAATGCAAGAAAGAGTGTGTCATGAGTAAAAGGATTTAATCCTCAAAGATTATTTGACCGTAATACTTTTTGTTGGCATCTCAGTCTATAAGGACCTTTGAGGGGGTAAAGGTAAAAATGAAACGGAGCTTTCTCTCTGTGGAAAAGCCCTACAATAATACTGGGTCGAAATCGACCGAAAGTGAGAAAAATTGCGTTAAAAGAATTGAAATGGCGCATTTCTTAGGAATCATGATTGTGTTGTGCTGTTTTGGCAGGTAGAGATTCCAATATGTGATTTGGGTTAACGGATTTCTTTATTGATGATGAGGAGGCAGTAAAATCGAAGGTCGAGTGGCAACAAGGCAAAGGAGGAGGGCGAGTGCTCCCGCGCGCGTGACGTGCGCGCCTTCCCTGGGAATTTCGATTTTTTGCTTTCACAACCTTCACCGAAAGATTATTTTTCCTAGGGAAAGTAGTCCTCGAGAGTTGTCCAGCGCTGAGGACATTTTTCCTCGAAAAAATGAAAGTTTATTCCTTTTCTTCACAAGCAAAGCTAAACAGTGTTCCTAATACCCTTGTAATAAATTGTGAGATAGCTTGTTACGATAGAATTTGTGAAGGTTGTGAATGCAAAAAGAGTAAAATCGCTGTATGCGCGCGTATATGCGCGCGTGAAAGAGCCCTCCCATCAAGCGAAAAGGGAAGAGAAAATCTGGATGAGGGAGAAGGGCAAAAGTGTGAGGGCAGTGGGAGATAAAAACGTGCGACCTATCTCAAAAAACGTGGGAGAAAAAAAGAAAAACGTGGGAGATTTTTCCAAAAACGTAGGAGAAAATTTAGAAAATCTCCGACGTTTTCTCAGCAGTCTCCGTAGTTTGGTGGTAATGCTCGCAGGGTGTGTGATGGGGCGGACAACGCATCGAAACAGAGCCTTCTTGCCCCATGGGACCACGCTATTTTTGGGAACTAGATTTACGTTTGCGTTCGCGCCACCAGTCGCGGATCCGATGCGCCCCTTCTTTGCCGAGAATGAGCAAAGCCGTATATTGTAGCGTCTTGGCAAGTCCGAAGAAGATGAACCAAAGCACCCCTTTGGTCGTGAGAGAAAGGGGGAACAGCAAGGGGACGAAAGCCAAAAGATAGCTCACAGCACAGCCGGCAAGCACCCACAGTCCAGTGCGAAAAGAGAGCTTAGCAAGCTGAGATTTGAGTTGTAAAAGGAATTGTCGAATCTTCGGGGGCTTCGGCATAGAAATTGCAGAAAAAACAGTATAATAAGTCATGAGATTTCACACGCGATGCGGGGTGACTTCTCTTGCTGCAAAATTACACCTTTTCGGATGAACCACCAAATGGGGTGCGTCGCCGTTTTAAGTTTCCCACTTCGTCCATGCCACAACATCACACCTCTTCGGGTGCGCTCGAGCGCACCCGCCTGCGCCCTCCACACTCCTATCTCGTCATCATGCATAATGACGACGAAACCACCATGGACTTCGTGGTGGATGTGCTTATGCAGATATTTCGTTTGAACTATCAGCAGAGTATGAAGGTGATGCTGAAAGTGCACAAGGAAGGTCAGTGCACCGTGGCAAAATACCGCTCGCTCGATATGGCACAGACCAAGGTGCGCCGTGCGGTGCAAGCTGCCGAAGAAGCTGGTTTTCCCTTAAAGTTCAGCATCGAACCCGTGGTGGAGGAGTAAGTTTTTGCCACAATATTCAATAGCCGAACCCCTTATCCCTCTCGATATTTCCCACACAACTTATGCCTAGAAAGAAAAAAATAGTTCTTCCCCTCGAAACGGTGATAGCCACCGCACACAATCTTGCGATGGAGCAGCACTTTGATCTCATCACACCTGAAATTTTCGTGTTTTGCCTCTTAGACAACTGGTGTCAACTGGATCAAGAGTTCTACTACGAAGATGTGATGAGCCTATTGCAATTTTACATCTCCGAAACCATGGAGCGATTGCCCGAACCCACGGACAAAGCGACCATAGAGCTTTCCTATCAACTGGGAGAGTGCTTGCTTCGTGCGCAAGAGGCACAAGATAAATTGGGTACAAAAGAGATGACCGTGACGCAAGTGGTGTGTGAAATCTTGTGCACCGACGAGTGCTGGGCAAACTTTTTCTTGCGAGAGCATCTCGAAGATTTGCATGATTTCTTAGCTAATCTCAATGCCCTTTGTGGAAACTATGCCTATAATGGTGAAGCGGTGGACAGTTATCAGCAGTTTGTGCAAGCGAGAGAAGAGATGCTTGGTTTCGCTGAGGAGTTGGGGAAACACCTCAGTGAGTTGGCTGGAAATGCTGGTGAGGAGGGTGGAGCATCGGCTGAGGGTGCCAAGAAAAAAACGGAGGATTGGCGACAGTGGGTGACGTGTGTGAATGATCATCTGGAAGGACGCAATCCCCTCATCGGTCGCGAGGACGAATTGGAACGCACGATTCGTGTGCTTTGTCGTCGCGATAAGAACAATCCTCTCCACGTGGGCGACCCTGGAGTGGGTAAGACTGCGCTCATCTATGGACTGGCAGAACGAATCAAAGTGGGTGACGTGCCTGAACGCTTGAAAGATGCTCAGATATTCTCCCTCGATGTGAGTACGCTTTTGGCAGGTACGCAGTATCGTGGCGATTTTGAAAAACGCTGGAAGTTGATCATGGAAGGTTTGCTCACCGTACCCAACGCGATTGTGTATATCGACGAGATTCATAACATCGTTGGCGCTGGACGCACAAGCGATGGGGCGATGGATGCTGCCAATATGCTCAAACCTTTCTTGGAAGAAGGCAGCATCCGCTTTGTGGGAGCCACCACGCACGAAGAGTTCAACCGCCACATTGCAGGACATGGGGCTTTGGTACGCCGTTTTCAGACCATCGAAGTGCCCGAACCCTCGATAGACGAGGCAGTGCGCATCCTCGAAGGTTTGCAATCGCGCTACGAATCTTTCCACAACGTCACGTTTGCGCCCGACGCGGTGCGCCATGCAGTGCATCGTGCCGCTCGATTCATCAACGATCGTCGACTTCCCGACAAAGCGATTGACCTCATCGACGAGGCTGCTGCTTATCGTGAGGTGCACCCTGCCGAGAATCAGGTGGTGAGCAAGGCACTCATCGACCAAGTGCTGGCTGGCATCTGCAAAGTGGAGAGCTTGCGCGATGTGGAAACAAGCGAAGTGGCAGATTTGCAGTCGCTCGAACCGGCTATGAAGCGTCAGATTTTCGGTCAAGATGAGGCGATAGCTGCGGTGACAGAGGCTGTGCTTTGTCGCGCGCTGGACTCACGGACGAACGTAAACCCGTGGCATCGCTCTTGTTTGTGGGACCCACTGGTGTGGGAAAGACGGAAGTGGCAAAGGTGCTAGCAGAAGAAATGGGTGTAGAATTGTTGCGCTTCGACATGAGCGAATATGCAGAGAAACACACGGTGGCACGTCTCATCGGTGCTCCTGCAGGATATGTGGGTTATGAAGATGGTGGACTGCTGACAGATGCGGTGCGCCGAACGCCACACTGTGTGCTGCTCTTGGACGAAATCGAGAAAGCGCACCCCGATATTTTCAATCTCCTCTTGCAGGTGATGGACAATGCTTCGCTCACCGACACGAGAGGTCGTCAAGCCGATTTTCGTCATGCGGTGGTGGTGATGACTTCCAACGCTGGAGCGCAGCACGCACACCAAGCGTCAGTGGGATTTGGCGGTGGTGTTTCAGCTGGGCAGGCGATGTTGGCACAGGTGAAGCGCACCTTTAAGCCTGAATTCCTCAATCGTCTTTCGGCTACGGTGGTGTTCAACGCGATGAGCACGGAGATGGCTCAGTTGATTCTCCGTAAGAAGGTGGATGCGCTGCGTGGAAAACTCTTGGCACGCCGTGTGGAGTTGGTGCTTTCGCCAGAAGCTGAAACTCATCTGCTCAATCTCGGTTATACACCTGAATATGGTGCGCGCGAAATCGAACGTATCGTGGCGCGCGAACTCAAACCGCTGCTCACTCGCTCGTTGCTCTTTGGCGATTTGAAGCATGGTGGGGAGGCAAAGGTGGAGGTGGCAGCCGATAAATTGGTGCTTTCCACTACGCCTTTGCCGCTTCCGGCAGAACCAGCGGAGAGTGCACCAGAAAAGGCGGATTTAGCAGCATCGAAAAGGGAGAAAACTCCGGCGAAGAAGGCTGCTCGCGCCACTACGAAAAAGACAACAAGGAAGTCTGAAAAATAATACTAAACTCTATGATATACTATCTTGAGAAGAATCACGTGGAATTTCCCGATCCACATGATGCCGACGAAGATGGACTTTTGGCAGTCGGGGGAGACATTACGCAAGAATGGCTGATGACGGGCTATGGTCTAGGTATTTTTCAGTGGTATGCTTATGAAGATAAGGAAGAACCTTACTGGTGGTGTCCGCCCGAACGCTTTGTGATTTCCCGATGAACTGCACATTTCACACTCGCTGAGACAGTTGTTGAGAAGCGGCAAGTATCGGGTGACGTTCGATCAAGACTTTGAACGTGTGATGCGCGGATGTGGCGAAGTCAATGGGCGCAACCATGAGAAAGGTCGATGGTTGGGCGAACATCTCATTGGGGTGTATGTGGATTTGCACCGCCAAGGGATAGCACATAGTGTTGAAGTGTGGAAGGGCGATGACTTCGTGGGCGGTTTGTATGGCTTGGAAGTTGGTCGCACTTTCTGCGGAGAAAGCATGTGCTCGTTTGCTTCCAATGCTTCTAAGGTGGCATTGTCTGCTCTGGCAGATCGCTTGAAAGAACGTGGTGATTGGTTGATTGATTGTCAACTCCACACCAGTCATCTCCAATCGCTAGGAGGAAGATATTTGCCTTACGATGAGTTTATGACATACGTGAGGGGATAAAAAGGCTATCGCCTGCAACGTCTCAGGATTTGCTGAGGTGTTGCAGGCGATATTGTCTTGGAGTCATGTTGAAACTCCGATGGAAAGCATTGTAAAAGGATTGTCGCGAGGAAAACCCACAGTGGAGTCCGATTTCTTCGACCGTGTAATCGGAGAATTTGGGATCCACCAATCGTTGTGCTACTTCGTTGCTGCGAATCTTTCCAATGAGCTGGTGGAAATTGATGCCCGCTTGGGTGGCGATGGCAGCACTGATGGCACGGTGGTCGCAACCAATCTCTTGGGCGATGTCGCGAGCTGAGACCTTCGGATTGCGCGACATGCGTTTGAGTTGGAGCAATCGCAAGACCTCAATGTAGATTTGTGCCATGCGTTGCGCATTGAAGTTGTAGGTGTAGGGTTTGGACATCCTTAAACTATGACGTTTGACGTGGGTAAGCAAGAGAAGTAGCCTCGACTTTGCAAGATTTGCGGAGTGTTTTGTCGTTTCGCAGTATAAGCCACGCGATTCTTGCAATAGGATTTCAGAAAAATGGCAGAGTAACGCAGAACTACTGGTAGCAGATGAGAGAAACACTAAATAGCGATTTCTCCCGAACCGATGCAGATGCGACCATCGCGAGAATAGACCACTCCAAACTGTCCAGGGGCAATGCCTTGTATGGGGTCGTCACCATCGATGTGGAAACCGCCTTCTTCGGTGCGTGTCAAGATGCCTGTGCGCCAACGGTCGGTGTGACGCACTTTGAAAGTCACGTCTATGCTGCCTGAAGATGCCCAAGGATCGCCCGTGAGGAAGTGGAATCCTGCAATGTTGAAAGAGCGGCCATATTGGAGCAAGTTATCGTAGCCGTGAGAAACATAGAGAATGTTTTGCTCTAAATCCTTTTTCACCACGAACCAAGGTCCACCCCCGAGCCCTAAACCTTTGCGTTGACCGATGGTGTGAAACCAATATCCGCGGTGTTCTCCCACCTTTTTGCCCGTTTCGAATTCGATGACATCGCCCACTCGTTCTCCGAGGAAGCGGCGTACGAAATCGTTGTAGTTGATTTTTCCCAAAAAGCAGATGCCTTGTGAGTCTTTGCGGCGCGCAGGAGCGAGTTTGTTGTCAAGGGCAATCTGGCGCACTTGTTCTTTGCGGAGATGTCCGAGGGGCAGCATGATTTTTTTCCCACTTGGTGCGCATCGAGTTGAGCCAAAAAGTCGGTCTGATCCTTGATGGGGTCGGGAGCTGTGCCCAACCATGAGGCACTGCTCGACAAGTCGATGCTTTCTCCCGAACGAGGATCTGCGAAGACTTCATCGTCGCGCACCACACGAGCATAGTGTCCAGTGCAGATGCGGTCGTAGCCATGTCCGATTTTCTCCTCAAAAGCTCCGAACTTGATGAGGCGATTGCACATCACATCGGGGTTGGGAGTGAGTCCTTGTTTCACGTGCTCCATGGTGTAAGATACCACACGCTCCCAGTATTCCTTTTGTAAATCAATGACTTCGAGGGGAAGACCATAGCGGCGTGCAATGGCTTGACACAGTTCGAGATCCTCCTCTGCGGTGCAGGTGAGGTCTTCGTCATCGTCCATGCCGATTTTGATGTAAAACAAGTCGGGGCGAAGTCCGCGCTCCACCAAAAGGTGGGTGGTAACGGCACTATCTACACCGCCTGAGAGCAAAAGTGCTATATTCATTGCTTGGAAAAGTCTTGTCGTTGTTGAGAGATTTTCTCCTGAAACTCTCGTGAAATGCTGTGATTTATCACCTTAAAATCGAGCTATGTATTACACTTCCCCGTGATATTTCACTTAAAGTCGAGCTACGTATTGCGCTATTCTGTGATTTCTCGCACGCGTTCGGCACATTTCTCCATGAGCCATTTGGGAGTAGATGTTGCACCGCAGATGCCCACGCTCTGAGCACCGTCAAACCACGCAGCGTCTAGCATATTAGGGTCATCGACTAGGTGTGTGCGCTCGTTGATTTTGTGGCAAGCCTCGTAGAGTACACGTCCGTTGCTGCTTTGAGACCGCAAACAAAGAGCACCACATCGTGTTTGCGTGCAAACTCTTGCACTGCTGGCAGACGATTAGAAACACTGCGGCAGATGGTGTCGAAGCATTTGAATTCGGCTGGCGCTTTGATGTGTTTGGTGAGGTAATTGATCACCGTCTGGAAACCCTCCAGTGGTTTGGTGGTTTGGGAAAAGAGATACGTGTTGCGCGTGAGGTCCACCTTGTCCACTTCGCTTATGTCGGCTATCACGATGGCTTCGCTGTTGGTTTGACCCACGAGTCCGAGCACTTCTGCGTGTCCGTGCTTGCCATAAATCACAATTTGGGGATTATTGCCCATTTCGTGATACACCCGTCGGATGCGCTTTTGGAGATTCAAGACCACGGGGCAAGTGGCATCGACAAGCGTGATGTTGTTGCGGCGCGCTGTTTCGTAAGTAGAGGGAGGTTCGCCGTGTGCACGGAGCAATACTCTAACATCGTGGAGTTTTTCAAAGGTGGCATGGTCAATCATCACCAGTCCACGCTCGCGGAGGCGTTCACATTCGCGGCTATTGTGCACGATGTCGCCAAGGCAGTAGAGAATATCGCGTTCGGTGAGTTCGTCTTCCGCCTTTTTGATGGCACTTGTCACGCCAAAGCAGAAGCCCGAACCAGAGTCGATTTCGATATGAAGCATAGTTGTTGTCTAGTTGTTGTGTTGTTGAATCCAAATTCATGGAGTAGGGCACTGGTAGGAACGTAGCACACTTTGTGCCATTCACGAAAGAGACTGCGGAAAGGAAGTGCATTCAGCCCAACCGCTTCTTAGAGCGCCATAGAAAGGGTGCCCATGATGCTCGAAGCCGCAACGTGCTGTTTGCTCCATGCCAAATCAATTTTCACTCGTGAGAAAGTGAGTCCAGCACCAAGAGAGAAACCTGCACCGTGTGCTGCCCCAAGGGTGGAAAGTTCGTAGGCACGGCGGAAGTTGTAGCCCGCAGAGAGGGTGATTAAGTCACTGGGAATCCAGTCTACCCCCACCACCAGGTGATTCGTGATGAGGCGTGCTGTGCTCAGAGATTTCTCATCCGCTTGCACATAGTCTGTTTTGTTCCAGCGCGTTAGATCCGTGAGGGTGGCATGAAAACGCAAGGGGACGTGGAGCAATTCTTTCGACACCCCCAGTTGGAGATTGTGCCGCACATTTTCTGTGCGTCCGTTGAAACTCTTGAATTGTGCGCCAGCATTGCGAAGCACCATCGAGAGCGAAAGCCCTTCTGATTCGTTGTAGTAGTTCAAGCCTACATCCACCGCCAAAGCTGCGGCAGAGTAGTCGCCCAAACTTTCGTGCACTACTTTTAGGTTGGCTCCCCCTGCCCAATTATTGCTCAGCACATAGCCGTAGCCTATGCCGGCAATGATGTCTTTGGGAGAGAAAGTCCCCATGTCGTTGCCTTGTTCGTCGCGTGCCGTCATCTCCCCATAACCCCGATATTGCGCAAAGCTGCTGCCGTGTGGCGATCGCCAAAAGCACGCACATATTGTGCACCACTCCACGTGCCGAGTTCTCCGAGTGACATAAAAGAGAGTCCCAAACGCTTGGGCGTCACATTGGTGAGAAGGGCAGGGTTGTGCAGCACGAGCGCAGGATCATCATCGTCCATTGTGATGTTTTCTCCGCCCACGGCAAGGGCATGTGCTGAAGTGGGCAAGTGCAAAACGCGATAGGCGGAATTGCTTTCTTGAGCTTGCAGACTGAGCACTAGGACAGAAAAGAACGCGAGAATTAGACTTTCTTTCATTTCAACGATAAAATATAGGGACAAAGTTAGTACTTATTTTCCTTTTTGGCTGTACTTTTGCTCTGAAAAACGCTGCGAGCGTCACATTCTCCCTAGATATGCCGAATGCCCCTTGCAGAAAATTCATCCAGCTGCTTGCTCAGTGACATAACTTCCATTGCGAGCCGCAAGATCTTTATAGAGCGTAAAATTAGTACCCATAGTATAACGTGAGGAATACTGAATTATTTCCCGACAATGGTGCGAGGTGGTCTTTGAGGGCCGCAACAAAGCCTATGGCGCTTATGTCATCCGCAAGGAGACTGGGCGTCGCTATCGTCGTGTCATGTATGTATTTCTCTCTATCTTGATGGTTGCGCTCACTTTCGGTGCCACCCTCGGCTATGTGGCTTACACTAAAGTCAAAGAGATGGCAACGGAAATCCAAGCAGAGGTGAAGCAGCTCCGCCCCTTGGAGGCGCGCGATGGATTTGAGCGCAAACGAGTGTCGGCTGGTCGTGCGGTGTCGCGTGTCATCACTACGCCTGGTGGCAAGACCGGTGCGCCGACCATTGTGGACGAAGCAGTGACGTCTTCTCCCATCGGTATCGATGGACCTGACGACAGTAAGGTGGTGCCTAACAATGAATTGACGGATCAGGATGTGCACCATAATGCTGGGCAAACTGATTTGCCGGTCGAAGGTCCTCAACTCACTGCCACGCAGGTGGTGGAAGAGATGCCGCAGTTCCCTGGTGGTCTCATCGCTTTGTCCCGATATCTGGACGAGCATATCGTGTTCTCTGGCGGTGCACAACGTCGTGGGGTGCGTGGCGTCATCGAAGTGTCGTTTGTGGTGCAGCGTGATGGTAGTGTCTCGGATGTCCGTATCACCAAGCATCTCGACGATCCCTTGGAGCACCAAATTATTTCGGTGATTCAAAATATGCCCAAATGGAAGCCTGGTCGCCGCGGTGGCGTGCCCTCGCCCGTGATGGTCACGGTGCCAGTGTGGTTCAACAAGTGATGCCGCCTCTATTGACTGGCTTTATGGGAATTATGGCTTATGGGGCGGGCTAATCGTCCGTCTTTATTGTGTGTAAACTTTCCTTGCTTTGTGTATTTCTTGCCACAAAGTGTTCAACACTCGCTTACTTTACCTGTGAAAGTAGGCGAGTGTTGTTTTATTATCCCCGAGTTTATTGGAAAATAAGCCACCTCATGGTTGGGGACACAGCTTGTGCGGCGAGTTGAAGGAGAGGGGCACGCAGTAGCAGGAGTTAGGTACGCAGAAGTTGGGAACAAGGACTCAAGGGAAGGGTAAACGCTCCCAAATGCAGCGAGGGAGGGCGGACCACAAAGCGATGAGCACGCGATAACGCCAATCGATGACGATGCGGCGGCGACGATGCAGAATGCCTTTGACGATGTGGCGTGCGGTCTTCTCAGGAGAAATCACCATGGGGTAGTTGCGTTTGGCGATGAAGTCGGTGCGTACGAAACCGGGTAAGATGTCGGTGATGGCGATGTCGTGGTGTCCTTGGTGGGAGATCTGCGACAAGGCTTCGAGGTACTGGCTCTGCATGCGCTTCGTTGCGCTATAAGCAGGGGAGATGCCCAAACCACGAGTACCAGCCACCGATGTGATAGCGGCAAGATGTCCCCTTTGTCCGCGACTCGTCCAGTAGCGGAATGCGGCAGTGACCATGCGTATGAAGCCAGAACCGTTGGTTTGCACGATGTCGAGCTCGATGCCCGGATCCAGTTCCTTGTTTTCATGTCCTACTCCCGAACTGTGGAGATACACGTCCATGCCACCGAGATTTTCTGCCAGTTGGAGGAGCTGAGTCGCGGCTTCGGGAGCATTGATGTCGATGGCAGCAAAGACCACCTGCGTTGGATATTCCGCTTGAAGAGCAAGTAAGGGAGCCGTTCTGCGAGCTGCCACCCCTACACGATGACCGAGCTGCAGAAATTCGCGAGCGGTCGCCATGCCGATGCCGGAAGATGCTCCTACGATGATAATGTTCATGATTGGAGTTTGGGATTATTGCGATGGCGATCGTGGTCGCGTTTGGTTTTCTTCTCAAGATTCTTCTGAAAGGCTTCTGTGAGATTCACTCCAGTCTGATTGGCAAGACAGAGGAGCACCCACAACACGTCTGCCATCTCATCGGCTGGATCCTGATTTTCTCCCCAGCTTTGAAAGATTGGTCGCCATAGCGGCGCGACATCACACGTGCCAATTCTCCCACTTCTTCGGTGAGAACTGCCATATTGGTGAGTTCGGAAAAATAGCGAACGCCATAGGTGCGTATCCATTCGTCTACTTGATTTTGAGCTTCTTGGAGAGTCATATTTTAGCTTTGGGATTTTAGGTTTAACCCAAATCGGTCATTAGACCGTTATAGTACTACTCATCATTGAATAGATAACTTCCTGTCCTCTTTCATTTTCTTGTTGGCATCTTGCTTTTCGTTCGTTCTCACCGTAGCCCGCTACGCTTTTGAACTAACGGTAAACAATCTGCTCAACAATCTAATGAAACTGTTCAGGATCTAATGACCGATTTGGGTTTAAGAGGAAACGAGGAACACTCGGCGTAGAGGTTCCTCGTTGGTGAGTTGAGTTCACGCACTGGTGCGCTTATTCCTCATATTCATATTCGTTGTCGTCGGGCTGTTGCTTTGGCTTTGCCTTGCGAGTGTTTTGCCCTTGCGGTAATTCATCTTCGTAGATTTGCTTTGGCGCATCATCGGGTTCAAACTCAAGAGGAAGTTCGGGTTTAATCTTGAGTGGAGCAAAGTGTTCGTTGTAGAACTTGCGATAGTCTTCAAACGAAATGACGGAGCCGAGTAAACGGAGATTGCTCACGCTGATGAGTTCGGTGCGTGCCATGCGGAAGAGCCCGCGTAGTTTGGGTTGCGCATAGAGTTGCTGCGCATAGTGGTGCACATCGGCAAAGGAGCGGAAACCCTGCACGCGAAATTGAGTCAATCCATCGCCGCGTTCTTGCGCAATGTCGAGATTGCGCGATGTGAAGTGGTCCACGTTAAACTGCGCCAGTGCAAAGAGCACCTTGTTGTTGTCGAGCGAATCGGTGGGATACGCCACGAGAAAGACGAAGGGCACGTTGCGGTCGTCGGAGAGTTGCGTGCTCTCCCCTGCTGTTGCTGCTTCCACCTTGGCATCGTTGAGGCGGCGATTCCACAAATCAGTGGGACGGAAGGTTTTTCCGATGGTGCGCCCCTCTTGCAGTCCGCGAGCTATCATACCTGCCAGTTCTGCTACGTCAGATTTGGGGTAGTCTTTTGCCAAGTTGGTGAGCTCGCGTTGGAGCGTGTCGCGCGGAGCTTCTTGCAGACGTGCCAAACTGTGGAGCAAGATGAACTTGGGGCGGTTGGCACCCGTAGGGAAGTGCTGAGTAGATTGATGAAAAAGGCGCGACACCTCGGCTTTGTTGCCTGCTAGATAAGCCGCATAGGCAGCCGTGTAGAGCGAATCTTCGCGCTCGCGACCATAGCGAAGGTTTTTTTCAAAGTCTGGGTCGGAGATGACGCGTGTCATCGGGAAGTTGGGGAAAGATTGTGCCAGAATGTTCTTCAATCTTTCGGCTTCTGCGCGTTGTTGCGTGCGCTGCGCCATGAGGAAGAGGTGGTAGTAGGCTTCGGGTACACGATTGTGCTTCGGAGCTTCGCGCACAAATCGCTGGAGGGTGCGGCGAGCCAGAGCGAAATCTTCGAGTTCGTCTTTCTCTATCAAACCAGCTTCAATGAGGGCGTCGTGAATTTTGCTGCGCGCTTCCTGTTGGGCTTCAGCCGTGAGCGGAAGTTGCGCTAGATAATAAGCACGCTGAGTGGGGTCTTGTTCCTTTTTGTCGACTTTTCCTGCGTTTGCAGTAGAATCGGCAGGAGCGGCAGTCGTGCCCTCTGCCAGTTGCTGAGCATAGTCGCGGAGTTGCGCATCAATATCGCGCTGTGCCACGCCAGCTAGGGTGAGGCTATCGCGGCGATGACGGAGGAGGCTGTTGATACTGTCGTCGGCTGCGTAGTCAAAACCTTTTTGATCGTTGTCTGCAACGACAGTGTGATTGGCACGTCGCCAGTCGTCCTCGTTTTTTCTCCGTCCCCATTGCCGCGCGAAGGCTTGCTTACCTTGTTGCACGGCTTGGGTGTTGTAAAAATACCAACCACCACCACCGCTGTTGGGACGAGTAGAGGGGAGCGATGGACGTTGGGGGAAATCATCTCCACCATTTTCACGCGCAGCGCGCAGCGCACTGTCTGCTTTCGCCTTCTTGGCTTCGGCAAGTTCCTTTTTGTATTGGGTAATCTTGGCATCAAACACCGCATTGCGTTGCGCTTCGGGAAGGGAAACCAGCCGGAGCAGAGAGTCTTGCTCAAAAATGATGGTGGTGGATGGAACAAGATAATCGAGAATCGCAGAACGACGGAGGATTTCGTGGTAAGATGGCTGCGTTTTGTCGAGCAGTCCGATGGCTTCTGTGTAGCACGATTGGGCTTTGTCGAAGCGTTGTTGTTGCCAGTATATGTTGGCTAGCGTGTTCAACAATACACCCTTGGCAGGTGTGGACTGTGTGGCGCGAAATCTTCCCGTTTCATAAGATTTTATGGCAGCGGCAGTGTCGCGCTGAGCCATATAGATGTTGCCTTGCGCGTAGTAGATTTGATCGAGATAGTCGGCATTGTTGGGATCTTTCGCCATGCGATCTAAACGGCGCAGCATGGATGCCACATTTTGTCGCGTGGTGAGGGCTTCGGTCTGCAAGATGCGCGCTTGGAACGCTAGCGCATAGGGCGGATTTTGCGCAAGACAGCGGTTGAGGGCATGGTAAGCATCGGTCTTACGTCCCAACTGCATATTGACTTGTGCCAAAAGATAATACCATCGCCCTTGGTCGAAATTGTGCGAAGCCTGACGAGCGGCACGTGCCAAATAGGGGCAGAGCTTCGGCATATTGCTGCTGAGCGATGTGGAAATCTGCCATGGTCAAATCGCGTTCGCGCTGCAACCGCTTGGGAAGTTCCATCTTGCTCACTTGTCGGAGGGCATCTTCGGCATCGTACATCCAGTTGAGGCGTACTTGCGAACGCACCAACCACAAGCGAGCTTCGGCTGCGACAAGCGGTTCAGGGGGCATAGAAGCGGGATATGTAGGCAAAAGTGGAAGCGGCAGCAAGGAAGTCGCCTTGTTGAAACTGGGATTTTCCCATGAGCAACCACGCATTTTTCAAAAAGGGGTTGAACTCCTTGCGCGAGAGATAGGCTTTGAGTTGAGGAGAAGTGTTGCGACCAGGAGCGATTTGTGGACGTTTTTTGATGCTGTGTAGTTGAATGGCTTTCTCACACTTGGTCACAGCCGTTTCAAAGTTACCTTTGCCGAGGTTTTGTTGTTGAGGATACGCCACCCCAAAGAGCGGCAACATCTGCGTGTAGTCGTCTTTAAGTCCGCTGCGTTGGGCAGCTTCTCCTTCGCGATAGGCTGTGGCGGCATTATAATACACGTTGTAGCGGGTGACAAAGGCTTGCCACCATCGTGTAGTTGCAGTGTTGCGGCTAGTGCTGCAAGCAGTGACAACCAATAACAGGAGAAGAAGATAAAAAAGTCGCTTCAACGTGTGGAAAATCTAGGACTTTAGATGAGATTAGAGAGCAAGATTAAACCCAACCAGAGAATGAAAGATGACAGGAAATGATTCTTTCAATAACAAGTAGTACGATTACGGTCTAATAACCCTTTGGAATAAAGCCACGCTATGAAGAAAAACGCTGAAATAGGGCTTTTATTGCACGCACCACGAAGTAAAGCACTACGCTCACCACGATGATGGCTGCTCCCGAAGGGACATTGAGCAGATAAGAAACCGTGAGTCCTCCCAGACAATCTACTAATCCGATGAGCATTGCCCAAAGAATCATGCTACGGAAGGTGCGTGTGTAGAGAGCTGCTGTGAGTTGTGGAATGGAAAGGAGTGAAATCACCATCACGATACCCACCATGCGCAGACAGCCTACAATAGTGAGAGCCGTGAGAGCCGTGAGGATAGTTTCAAGCGTGCGTACGGGTAAACCTTGTGTGCGTGCAAAATCGCGATCGTAGGCGAGGGTGATGATGCTGCGCTCAAAGAGGAAGAAGAAAAGTAGGGTGACTGCCGTGAGGAGCCCCATGGCGAGGAGGTCGCTGTGGGAGATGGTGAGGATGTCGCCAAAGAGATAGGTGGGGAGGTCGGTCATAAAACCGGGAGCAAGATAGGCAAAGAGGATGCCAATGCTCATGCCGAGCGTCCAAATCATGGCGATGGCACTATCTCCGCGCACTTCGCGTTTACGACTCAACCAGTCGATGCTGAGACCGCTGGCGAGGGCAAAGCAGGCAGCACCGAAGATGGGGGAGAAGCCCCAATATGCGCCCATCCCCACACCACCTAGTGAGGCGTGAGCCATGCCACCGCCGGCAATGACTAGACGACGAGTCACCACATAGGTGCCGATGCAGGCGCAAAGCACGCTGGAGAGTAGAGCACCGAGTAGGGCGTTTTGGAAAAAGGTGTAGCTAAAGATTGATAGCATGATAGAAAAATAGGGTAGAGGAAGCGAGATGTTTAAGCCACTCTAGTAGTGAGGCTGGAAGAAGAGTTTTCTTTCTAAGCAGCAAAGGAGGGGGAGAGCTTGAGATTACTTACAAGCTGCCGAGAAGCTAGCGCGGTGATTTACGAAGCGTGTGAGAGTTCGCGTTGTTCTCCCACGAGGAGAATAACGTCGTCTTTGAGTTCGATGGGGAGATTGATTCCGCGAAGTTGCAATGAGCGCACCCAACCTGCCACCTCTTCTGTTTTGAGGGTGGTGAGCACGTCTGCAAACTCCTCGATTTCGGCATCGTTATAGTCTTCTCCCGAGCGTCCTTTGAAGCGGTCTAGTTCTTCGTCTTCGTAGTATTCAATACCCTTGCTCACTCCTGCCAAGAGGCTTTCCGATTCACAGGTTTCGTGGAGTCCGCAACAGCCTGCTGCAGCATTCTCCTGTATGGTAGGAATCTCAGCAAGTTCGCCTTTCTTTACTTTTTGTCTAAGCCACCATTGACGGATGCCTTCTGCCACAGCAGTAATGATGCCGAGGGAGATTAAAAGTAGAATGAGATATAGCACGGTGATGGGTGTTTAAGCGTTAGAAATTTAGTATATTTCGGAGAGGTGTTCCCAATAGTTGGGATAGGATTTTGCCACTACTTCTGGATGTTCAATGGAGAGTTGTGGAAATCGCAAAGCAGCGGGTGCAAAAGCAAGTGCCATGCGGTGGTCATTGTAGGTGGCTATCGTGATGGGGTGTGCAGGAGAACTGTCGTTTTGAGCCGTATATCGTAGTTCTCCTTCCCCGATGGCTTCGATGTGCTTGCCCAACTTCTGCAGTTCTGCTATGAGAGCTGCGATGCGATCGGTCTCTTTGATGCGTAAACTCTCCAAACCTTTGAAATGGAAGGGGCGCGAGAGCAAGGCGCAAGTGACCACAAAAGTTTGAGCGAGGTCGGGTGCTGCTGCGAAATCTAGCCAAAGGGGAGGGGCATCTTTGCAGGAAAAATAATCAGCTTGCGAGGAATGACTAGTTGTCTGCGGCAAATCTTCGTTACTTTCGCAGAAGTTATCATCAGTTTGTGATGAAAGCTCGTTGTCTTCCGAAGTACTATTATCACATTCAAGTGTAACTTGCGGAGAGATGGATGATTTTTCCAAAATAGTACCTTCAGCTGTGAAAGTTGTCGTCACTCCGAGTGCTTCAAACCATTTTGCGCAGACGGCATCCCCTTGTTCACTGGCTTCTCTCAATCCTCTAAGTAAGACTCTCGCAGCTTTGTCGGGATGAAGAGCGACAATTTCGTACCAATACGAAGCTGCGGTCCAGTCGCATTCGATGGTGTAGGATGTTGCTTGTTCTGTTTCCTTAGTAGTTCCGCAGTGAGAGGACTGTGTGCGAGCGTATCGCTGACCACGCACAACGCTGATGAGATTGTTTTCCCACTTTGCTTCCATGCCAAAGGCTTTCATCACCTGTATCGTCATGCGAATGTAGGGAGCGGAAGCCACTTTCCCCACCAATTCGAGTTGGAGTCCGCGACGCATCGTGGGAGCAATCATCAAGAGGGCACTCACATATTGCGAACTGATGTTGGAAGGGAGTGCAAGTGTGCCACCTTCGAGTTGCTTACCTCGGATGCGCAAAGGTGGGTATCCCTCTTTTTCCACATAACTTATATCAGCTCCTGCCGCCTGAAGTGCAGTGACGAGTGCGCCGATGGGACGTTCCTTCATGCGCTGACTACCCGTGATCAGCACATCGAGCTGAGGGGTGGCAGCAAATAGCGCGGTGAGGAAGCGCATTGCGGTTCCGGCTGCGCCAATGTCCACGCGAAGCGGAGCACCCTCCGAGTTGCGGAGTGCTTCCAAACCTTGGAGGATGGCTTGAGTGTCGTCACAGTCTGATAATCCTACGAGAGGTACGGGCAGTTGACAGAGATGATTGATCACCAAAGCGCGTGCGCAGAGACTCTTGCTCGTGGGAAGAGTAAGACTTGCATTCAGTTTCAGAGGAAATCTAGGAACAACAGTCATTGCGAAGGAACCTTGTGAAAATCAGTAGGCTTATTGTTTCTTAGATTTGTGGGAAACCACCTTGTAAATGAGGTAGATAAGCACCACAATCACCACTCCACCAATGACGTACCCGATGATGTGACTATATTTATTCGCCTTTTCCATCACCTGTTCGGGTGTAGTGACGCTGGGGAAGAGGGTCGGGATGAGATAGAATCCGAGGAAAGCGAGGACCATGTTCCAAGCCCCTGCGCCAAATGTGGTGTAGAGCAAGAACTTACCGAGATTCATTTTGGCTAATCCCGCAGGAATGCTGATGAGTTGTCGCACACCAGGCACAAGACGTCCCACCAGTGTTGAAGTGATGCCGTGTCGGCGGAAAAAATCTTCAGACTTTTCCATAGCAGCACGATCAATGAGCAGCAACTTAGCCCATCTGGTGTCTGCCAATCGATAGATGACAGGTCGTCCCAAGAAATAAGCCAAATAATAGTTGATGAGCGCACCAGCGTCTGCGCCTAAGGTGGCAACAATTACCACCCAAAAGATGTTGAGTGTTCCGTTGTTTGCCATCCACGCAGCAGGAGGGATGACCGCTTCCGAGGGAAAAGGAATGAAAGAACTTTCAATGGTCATTCCCAAGAAGATGACCCAGTAGTTGAGGTGATTGAGCACCCAAGCGATAATTTCGCCCATAGATACCTATTTATATTGAGTGATGAAATTGTTTACCAACCCGCTTCTTTCCAACCAGCGGCGGTATACCATTTCGTTTTGCGGAATTGTTCATTGACGTTGCCGTGTGCCGATTTCTTGGCATTTAGTGTAGATTTGTTGAGGCACAAACATCGAAATACCACAATAATTCTTCAAATCCATATAGATTTGATCATAGGCGTCTAATCCAGTAAAGAAACGCCCCGTAGAGAATTTATAAACAGTGGCAGCATCAATCGTCTTTTTCACACGGTTCCAATCCTTTTCAGGCAAGGTGCGACGAAGCGCATCGTTCATATCGTAGAAGTGCGGACGATAATAAAAGCTACTCGTATAACGAGAATAGTCTTGCGCTTCTTGCACAGCAGGATAATTCCAACTTCCGTCTTCTTTATGCGCAGCATAATTTTCTTTCACCACGCTCTTCATGCTGTCCGCAATGGCTTGCAAACGGTCGGTGCGCACGATGGAAAAGACCAATCCAAAGTTATCAGTGTAAGGTTCACTCCCCTTGTTGAGGTAGTAGTTGGAGTAGGTGATTCCCAAATCTTTGATTTCTTCAGAGAAATATCCCCAGCGCAACATATCAGTATAGAAACCACCGATGGCAGAAATCTCCATGGGAGAAGCTGCGATGTAATCGGCATTATTGCGCAATTCGTAGTAAGATTCGATACCACCCATCAAGCAGCAGTCGAAGTGGATAAATCGCAGGTGGATGCCCGATGCTGTGATGGCTTCATTCAAATCTTCTATATTGATTTCGTCAGCTCTTTCTCCCAGCGCAGCTCTATCGTAAACCCAATTACCATTAGGACCCACGTCCATGCCATAACTCTTGGGACGGAATGCCGCAGGTTTGCGTCCTACAATCGAAGATGGCGCTGCATCGTTGCTTGTGGCGTTGGTTGCCCACAACTGGTTGCGCGTGCTGCGCGAGGTGATTTGTTGCAGGGTTGCAGAGTTTGCGCTAGTTGCGTCCAGGATTGTTGCATCAGTCTGTGCACTTCTTGAAACGCTCGAATTGTTTCCACCGCTAGTGGCATTCCTGTGTTCTTCTAGTGCCACTGACTTAGGACTAGGTACCCAGCCCGTAGCGTGACTCCAAAGCACAAGACCATAGGATTCAGAGGGAGAAAACTCTTGCATAAAGCGCAGCATACTCGTGAGTTGTGCGGTATCTGCAGAGTTTACATCTGTTTTCCATTTGCGCAGCAACCGAGGGGTCTGTAGTCCTTTCCGCAATTCATAAAGACGCGGAGCACGGTTGTCGTCTAAAAACATCAGCACGCGCTCTTTGTCGTGCAGATATTTCATACCATTAGCCATTTCCATGCTGTCCTCGCGAGCAAAACCTTTAGCGCCCAATGAATTTTGAGCAGCCATATACACGAGTACCGTTTTCTTGAAAGGAGTACCCGGCAATACGGTCGTTTCGTAAGGTTCTGGTTCGTGGTCTATGCAACTTAACGGAAGTGAAAGGGTCGCGACAACGATCGCTAAGAGTGAAAATAGTTGTCTCATTGTAGTTCTAGTTTTGGTGCTGTGGTGCAGTTTTCGTGTCAAATTCCACCACCACATCCTCATATCCCATTGCAAGGAAGAGTTTTTGGAATTGAGCTTCTGCATTTCTGCGCGCTATACTCAAGTTTTCTGCAGTCATAGCGCGTTGTTTCATTTTGTCCTTCGCCTCTGTGCGCATCGCATCGCGCTCCTCGGGGCGGAAAACACCTTGTTCAAAGAAGACCGTCGTGCGACTCTCGTCGAGGAAGTTCTCGTCGAGTAAAGAGGGTTGTGGGAGGTGCAAATCGCACTACGCTCTTTCATCTCCACCCAGTCAGAGGGAAGTTTACGCATATCGACACCAATGCGTAGCGTACCGCGATAGATACACACCAAATCGCGCTCGCTCATCAGTCCCGAATAGTGACGTTCCACCAGTTCTTCTGCTTCCACAGAGAGAAACTCCCACTGACCGATGGCTTGTAGGCGCATAATCTCTTCTGGCGATTGCTCGATGGGCTTCTCCACAGCATCGTTAGAGTTGGTGAGTGTGCGATAAGCCACCATCACTCCATAGCCAATCAAGGCGACTAGGAGAACGAAGAAGGTGATGCGCCAGTGACGCACCATCGCTTTAAGACACCACCACAAGATGCTCCAGCATCCGCGTTTTGATTTCCCATCGGGAGGCAGTGGAGGAGAGGGAGGAGTGGCAGTGACTACCGCAGGGGAGGCAATTTTAGCTGGGATGTTCTCTCCTTCTTTCGCATTCTTGTCTGCCACTTCCGAGGGTTGAGCGGTCTGTTCCGCCTTTTCCGTTGTTTCCGCTTGAGGGTCCGAGAACGTACTTTGCAGTTCTTCGGGATTTGTGGTCAAATTCTCGTTCATGAGCGGTCACTATTGAGCGGTTTAACAATCTTCTTCCAATCAGATTCGTTGAAATCTTTGCGGAAACGCACTACTACATTGTTTTCTGCATATCCCAGTCGGGTGGCGATAGGCACCAGTGTGTGTGCTGCCGAGGTGCGTGCCAATTCCACAATTCCAAAACTCGCAGCGTGGCGACGGATGCTGTCCACCCCTTGGCGAGCGAGTCGGGTCACTTCATCACTGGAAAAGTTGGAACGCGTGAGCGACACATATTGGCGCGCTTTCTTGTGGTCTATCTTCGAGGCGGTGAGCATCACCTTCGGATCAGGCAGCGTAATCACCAGCAAATCTCCTTCGCGCGACACGTTGTCGACTGTGAAATCAGCAAAATCAATGTAGCCCTTGAGGGTCACATCTATGGGAATGGCTACTTTGCGGTAACCTACTTTGTTGAATTTGACCAAACCGCCATCTATCTGACTCTTATCGGTGAAGAGCACCACCTTATGCACCATGCAGTCGGCAGCATAGAGCCTGCTTTGTTGTTGCACTCTTGCCACGAGCGTAGCGAGCGTGTCGATGGCAGCCTCCTTTTGTGCCGTCTTTGATGAATCAGCAGGGGAGTTGGAGGGAGCACTTGCAGAGTGGCAAGCCATCATGAGGGCAAGCAGTCCCAATATGAATAATTTCTTCATGCGTGTATTATACCTATGAAGAGCAAAAATAACGAATTATTTTCGTTCTGCCTTGTCATCTTGGATTTATTTACTATCTTCGCTGTTAAATCAAACATGAGTTGACGACTATGCAACACAAATATTCTGTGATAGCTCTCTTCGCACTCCTCCTCACAGTGGCAGCCTGCGGTGGGAAAAACGACAAAAAAAACAACGCTTCGTCAGTCGATACAGGTCAGATTGCCTTAGCGCAAGAGCAAGGTCCAGGACATGACGACAACCAGACCATTCCCACTGATGTGGAGTGGAGTGGACACAAATATCACATCCTCGTGGAGCGCATTCCTGGCGATTCACTTGCACAGGTGAAAGACAGATTTGGAGATCCTTTCCTGGACAACCAAGTCACCATCACGATCACTCGCGATGGAGAAGCCCTTGCCAAGCGGGTCTTCACCAAAGCTCTCTTTGCCGGACAACCCGAAGTGGCATCTTCTAAGAACTTGATCCTCGGTGGCATAGCCTTTAGTAGTGTCGATGAGCGCGGTTTTCACTTCGGTGCGCAACTCAATCTCCCTGGTGATGACGAAGGTGGTTTGATCTACAAACTCACACTTCCGCTCAGTGCTCAAGGCAACCCAGCTATCGAGCGCGACACCAACCAAGACACCTCGGCTTCTGACGAAGTTTCCGATTAGTCTTCGCCCACTTCTAAGGTGTTTTGAGGTGGAAAAGCGCCAAAACGCAGGAAAATCGCCTTGAAAGCGAAAAAAAGCCCGAAAAGATTTGGAGGTTTCGCAGAAAGTCCGTACTTTTGCATCGCCTTTCAGATGAAAGGGCAACATGGTGACCGTAGTTCAGTCGGTTAGAGCGTCAGATTGTGGTTCTGAATGTCGTGGGTTCGAATCCCATCGGTCACCCAAGGAAATCCCTTGCAACATTTCGTTGCGAGGGATTTTTTGTTTGCCTTTAGTTGTATTATGTCAGACCGAGTATTGCTACGAAACAAAGGAGGCGATCGTATAGTTTCAACACAGCAGAAAAGTTGAATACCTTACTTTTACGGATGATACGGAGGATGAGGCTTATAAAAGTGGGCAGTCATGTTGATTTAGACTTTGACCACCAGTTTATTCCAGCCTACAAGTTCGATGCAAAGTATTCTTACAAGCAGGATTTTGGCTATTTCCCAGGTTGGGCTTCCATTGGGGGAATCATAGTCGGAGGTGAGAATCGTGACGGAAACACTAATGTGAAATTCCATCAGGAGGACACGCTCCGTCGCATTATGGACCGTGTAACCTCAGAACTTGGTGTGGTAATAGAGCGTTTCCGTGCTGACTGCGGGTCGTTCTCAAAGGAAATCATCCAAACCGTAGAGCAGCGCTGCAACACGTTCTACATTCGTGCTGCCAACTGCGGCAGTCGCTACGAGAATTTCCAACAGTTGAAGGAATGGAAAGACGTTGAGGTTGGCTATGAGAAATGCGATGTCACATCCATCAGCATAGACAGCTTGATAGAAGGAAAGTCATACAGGCTCGTCGTACAGCGTAGTCCTTTGAAAGGCAAGGATGGCAGTGAGCAGACGGATATGTTCGGAGTAATATACACATACCGCTGTATCCTCACCAACGACTGGGTGTCTACCGAGAAGGACATCATTACGTTTTATAATGAACGTGGAGCAAGCGAAAAGAACTTCGACATACAGAACAATGACTTCGGCTGGTCACATCTGCCCTTTTTCCTTTATGGCTGAGAACATGGTTTTCATGATGGTTACCGCCATGCTGAAGAACTTCTATCTCTATCTCGTCCGTCATATCAGCGATAAGGTCAAACCATTGAAAAAGACAAGCAGGCTGAAAGCCTTTATCCTCCATTTTGTCAGCGTGCCAGCAAAATGGGTGCGCACTGGAAGGCAGAACGTTCTGAACCTATATACAAATAAAAACTACTACGCTGAGGTCTTCATTGAATAAACATCATTTTTTGTGGTTTTTCATACTTCCCCATTGGTTTGGGTGGGGGATTTTATGCTTAGAAAAGACCCAAAAAACACCGAAGCACCTCATATCAACATATAGAGCCCCCAAAAGACATCTCAACATATAAAATTTTCTCACAAGAAAAAATACTGCGGAATTAAGGTTATAATAGAAGCAATTTGATTAGTAATCTAAAAGCACTCCGATAACGATTAGAGTGTTTTTTTAGATTGTTTATCATTAATTATCAAAGCAAGTGCAGTTTAAGATTTTACTGAAGTTTGCATTAATAAAGAATATACTACAGCTGATATATGCGCAACATATTGTGACGCTTGTGATTCATTTCCCTTGAAATCCTTAACAAATACCGCTAAGGTATAACTGATATTATTAGGCAGACATATATAGGCAACATCATTGTGAGCTGCAAGAACACCATTTTCATTAACATCACCTGAACCTGTCTTATGCGCTATAACAACCCCTTCTTTATCAAGAAGTGGAGCTGCTATCCTATCTACACCTGTTTTGCATTCTTTTAACATATTCTTAATGAAACTTTGTTTCTCATCATCGATAAGACCTTCAGTAAACAAACGATTCATCAACATTGCAGCACCAAGAGGAGATGTATAGTTAGAGTAAGCCTTGTTATGGTCAGCCGACATTTCCTCTTCCGTATAAGCTATCTGAAAAACTTGAACGAGGAATGAGTGTGGCTATAAAACTATCTGTTTGAGCGACATTAACCATATCCTTAAACATAAGGTTGCTTGCATTGTTGTCACTCTGAGTAAGAGTATAACGCAGCAAATCTCTCACTGTCAATGATATGACTGTACCTGAATAATCTTTCAGCATAGGACTCCAAGTCTTTGGGTTAAGTTTATCCCTATTTATATTTACTAAGGTATCAAGTGAAATTCCTTTATTGTCAAAGTCATTACAAAGAGCTAATGCCTGATGAACCTTAAACACACTCATCATAGGATAAACACTCTTATTATTGACCTTAACCGTATCTCTGTTATTAACAATAACCGCCACACCAATTTCGCCAGGACAAGCTGAGACAATTTGAGAAATGCTATCAGTCAAAAACATTTGTTAAAGGAGGATTTGCGCTATCTTTTTGTCGCTGATTTATGGAACAATGAAAAATACCAAGATGAAAAATGCAAACTAAAGCTATACTCAAAACTACGATTTGTTTTTCTGTTTTTTTCCATGTTTATATTATTTGTATTTGTTTGACGAGAATATCTTTATTTGCCGACAAAGGTACATAACTTTACGGAAAAATATGTTTCTAAAACCTTAATTCCGCAGCATAAATTCTTGTAAGAACTCCAAGTGCCTGAGAAACAAAGTTCTCAAAACACTTGGATATGTCAGAAATTTCACCTATCTTGGTGCTGTAAACATAACAAGTAAGCAAAAAACTGACATTGCAAAGGTAGCAATTAAAAACGAGAATATCACTTCTTTCGGTGGAATTTATCACATTATGGACGTTTTCTCAAAGTTGGGCTTTGAAAAACTTACCGAATCTGTATTGGGCAAACGTGGAAGTAGCGGCAAAGCATTCAGCCATGGAAGTATTTTCGGCTCTCTCTTCTTCAGTTACCTTTGTGGTGGAGAATGCCTTGAGGACATCAATGTGCTTATAGGACAGTTCAAGCAGAGACCTGATACGCTATTACCCGGTGCCGACACTCTGGGGCGCGGACTAAAGGAGCTTGCCGAGAAAAGTATTGTCTATAAGAGCGAAACCTCCGACAAGTCGTATAGTTTCAACACGGCACAGAAGTTGAATACCTTACTTTTACGAATGATACGGAGAATGGGGCTTATAAAGGTGGGTAGCCATGTTGACCTGGACTTTGACCACCAGTTCGTTCCAGCCCACAAGTTCGATGCTAAGTATTCTTATAAGCAGGCCCTTGGCTATTTCCCTGGTTGGGCTTCCATTGGGGGAATCATAGTCGGAGGTGAGAACCGTGACGGAAACACCAATGTGAAATTCCATCAGGAGGACACGCTCCGTCGCATTATGGACCGTGTAACCTCAGAACTTGGTGTGGTAATAGAGCGTTTCCGTGCTGACTGCGGGTCGTTCTCAAAGGAAATCATCCAAACCGTAGAGCAGCGCTGCAACACGTTCTACATTCGTGCTGCCAACTGCGGCAGTCGCTACGAGAATTTCCAACAGTTGAAGGAATGGAAAGACGTTGAGGTTGGCTATGAGAAATGCGATGTCACATCCCTTAGCATGGACAACTTAATAGAAGGAAAGTCATATAGGCTTGTCGTACAACGTAGTCCTTTGAAAGACAAGGAGGGCAAGCAACGGACGGACATGTACGGAGTAATTTACACATACCGCTGTATACTTACCAATAACTGGACATCTACAGAGAAAGACATCATTACATTTTATAATGAGCGTGGAGCAAGCGAAAAGAACTCCGACATACAGAACAATGACTTCGGATGGTCGCATCTGCCCTTTTCCTTTATGGCTGAGAACATTGGTTTTCATGATGGTTACCGCCATGCAGAAGAACTTCTATCTCTATCTCATCCGTAATATCAGCGATAAGGTCAAATCATTGAAAAAAGACAAGCAGGCTGAAAGCCTTTATCCTGCATTTTGTCAGCGTGCCAGAAAAATGGGTGCGCACTGGAAGGCTGAACGTTCTGAACCTATATACAAATAAAATCTACTACGCTGAGGTCTTCATTGAATAAACTGTATTTCTTTGTAGTTATCATACTTCCCCTTTGGTTTGGGTGGGGGATTTTATACTTAGAAAAGACCCAAGAAACACCGAAACACCTCATATCAACATATAGAACCCCAAAAGACATCTCAACATATAAAATTTTCTCACAAGAAAAAATACTGCGGAATTAAGGGAATACCTAAACTTATGCTTGACGATTAGCGTGATATCTTTGTATATGCTCGTTGATTCTATCATATACTTTAGGTGTTTGTGGATGTTCCCTTTCTGCTTAGTTAAAAATGTGGGAGATTCTTGAAAAAACGTCGGACGTTTTTTGAAAAACGTGGGAGATTTTTTGAATTATCTCCGACGTTTTTTTTGTTTCGTGGGAGAAAATATCTTGCTTGATGGGAGAGATCTTTTGCTCGATGAGAGCAAAGTTTTTGGTGGATGATAATGAACTTTTGGTGAAATCGAATAATATAGAGGAAATCTTCGGTGAATTTTGAGGTTGGAAACTGTGATTTTTATGCTCTCAAATGGGAGGGAAAGTGGAGACGGAGTGGAGGAGAGAAAATCACAACATAATGAGGGGTAAAAATGGGGCTCTCGCGCGTGCGCGCACGCGCACACCCTGCAAATTTGCACTTTTTGCTTTCACAACCTTCACAAAACCGATCGTAAGAAGCAGTAGATGAGGAGCTTATGAGGGTAATAGGAACAGAGTTCGTGAAAGAGTGGTGTTTGAGTGCTGGAAAGGGAGGAAAAAAGGCTGATTTGGGGAGGAAAGAAGACACGTTAGAAATTGCGGTTTTTGAGGTGGATTTTGGGCGGTACTGTGAAGGTTGTGAAAGCAAAAAAGTGGAAATCCCTGTAACGTACGCGCGTCACACGCGCGTGAGAAAAACGCCCAATAAAGGGGTGCAAAATTGGAACAAAAGCGACCTTCCGTTTCATCCCACATGGCTCGTGCCCTACCCTCTAAACCCCAATCGGTCATTAGACCGCAATAGCGCTAGTCAAAATTGAAAAGATCGCTTCCTGACCTATTTCATTTTCTTGTTGGCATCTTGTTTCTCGTTTGTTCTCGACGTAGCCCGCTACGACTTCGATCAAACAGTAAACAATCTGCTCAACAATCAAATAAAATCCGTTCAGAATCTAATGACCGATTGGGGTTAAAACTGACCAGGGATTTTGCTGGACAAAAGGAAGTGGACTTTGAAATTCTAGACAGGAGCGAAAAGTTGCTTCTGAGAGATAGAAGCGATTGAGAGAAAAACGGTGACCATACACAAAGCTCCGCAACGAGAGATTGCGGAGCTTTGTGTCGGATAACGAATGATTTATTAAAATGAGATTGTTTTGAAAGCTAGATATTGCAAAAACGATGCTGTCTCAAAAAGTTTTGTCACTTTTTCGCCGATTTTTCACTCTTTGGGTCGATATGTACCCATATAAAGTAGGGGGCAAGGTGAGGAAATAGGGAAGAAGGGAGAAGGTCATTGAGGTTTCCAGCGATAGCAATTACCAGAGGAGAGCGAAATGCAGTTGAGCATCTCGAGTTCAAAAACGAGGGTGTTGATTTTGGGGAGGTCAAAACCCGTGTGAAGCATGAGTTGTGAGAGCGTGCAACCATCGTTGTCTTGCAACACACGCGCCATCAGTTGTTGGTCGGGCGTGAGTTGAGGTCCGAAAAGTTCGAGTTGCACTGGTGCACCGGGCTGTGCTGGGTCGATCCAGTTGAGCAGTTCGAGAACATCAGTGGCAGAGGTGACCAATTCCGCGCGACGTTGGCGAATGAGGTGCAAGCAACCTTCGCTAAACTTGTCGGTGGTTCGCCCAGGGAAGGCACACACCGTGCGGTTGTATTCGCCTGCTAAGCGCGCAGTGATGAGGGCACCGCCATGGTCAGCACTCTCGATGACGATGGTGGCATCTGCCATGCCAGCAACGATGCGATTGCGGCGGACGAAATTACCCGCAAAGGGGCGCACACCGCGTGGGTGCTCCGTGAGCAGACCACCATTCTTTAACATTTCGCAGGCTGTGTTGCGATGAGCCGCAGGATAGATTTGATCCAGTCCATGCGCCAACACCCCGATGGTGGGGAGTTGCTGTTCCAAACAAGCCTTGTGTACATGCACATCCACGCCATAAGCCAGTCCGCTGACCACGAGCGTGTCGGGAAACAAGCGCGCAAGTTCTTGACAAAACATCCGGCAGAGGTCTTTGCCATAAGGACTGATGCGACGCGTGCCCACCACGGAAAGCACGTGAGGGACATTCCATTCCGCTGACCCCCGATAGAAGAGCACCGCAGGCGCATCGGGGCAATCTTTGAGCCGTTGCGGATAGTCGCTCGCGGTGATGGCAATGGGGCGGATGCCATGTTCTTGACAAAACTCCGATTCGGCTTGCGCCTTCTGTAGCGCCTTTGTCCCATTGGCGCGCAGCAGCTGCATCACCTCTTGTTGAAAACTCGGGGCAAAATCAGCCAAAGCCACATCAGGTTGCTCAAAGATGAGTTGCGCATCGTTAGTTTGTCGCAACAAGGTGAGCGTTTTATTTTGAGTGAGTCCTTCTAAAAGGGAGAGCGCAATGGTGTGTATCATAGTCATGGGAGCTAGAAGAAGGGGAAGAATGGGCAAGTAAGGGCAAGTCGATTCGTGCCGCTGATTAGTCTTGTGGCGCAAGTCCGAAGAGCAGGCGCAGTTGTTGCCATGCTTCTGCCAGAGCCTGCATAGAGGGAAAGAGGAGATGAGCCCCTTCGTCTAAGAGCGCGCTTTCGGGCAGTGGACCCGTATTGACCGCAATGGTGAAAATGCCAGCTGCCACACCAGCGCGCACACCGAGAGGTGCGTTTTCCACCACGATGGCTTCCCAAGGTTGCACCCCAGCTTTCTCCAGCCCCATGAGATAAGGTTCGGGATCGGGTTTGCCATGCTTCACATCCATCGACGACACAATGCGTTCGGGTGCAAAGATGCCAGGATAGTGGCGTGTGAGGCGATCGAGCAAACTCGCTTGTCCGCTACCAGTGACTACCACGCGGGTGAGTTGATCGGCAGTAATCTGGTCGAGGAGTTCTTGTGCTCCTGGCATTTTAGGCGCCGTGGGGAAGGCGTTGAAAATCTCGCACTTGCGCTGATACACGCGTTCCACTTCCTCTGGGTTGGTGTCACGTCTGAATTGTCGCTGTGCAAACACATTGAGTGTGGTGAAAGCCGTGCGCCCTTCGTTCATGTAGATTTCCTGTTCTTCGATGTCGAAGCCAAATTCGCGACACACCTGTGCCCACGATTTTGCGTGTGCGGGCATGGAGTCGAAAAGCACCCCATCCATATCGAAGAGGGTGGCGCGGAGAGGGAGGAGGGCAGGGCAAGCCTCAGCAGTAGTGGCAGAGCCGTCTACACTTGCAGCGAGCAATGGTGAAGAAGCGGTGGCTTGGGCTAGGAAATCAGGATGTTGCGCCCAATATCGGGCGATGGCAGAGGCGTAGATAGAGGACATGAAAAGAACCGTGTGCGAGAAATCAGTAGATAAAAGCAGCGACCCCACCTCACTCTTGGGGAGGACGGTGGGGTCGCAGTATAGTGATAGAAAAATGAAACTTATTTCAGACGAGCCTGGATAGCTTCTGTTTCAGCTTCATAACCAGGTTTGCCGAGGAGCGCGAACATGTTCTTCTTGTAAGCCTCCACACCAGGTTGGTTGAAAGGATTGACATCGAGCAAGAGACCGCTCACACCGCAGGCACGCTCGAAGAAGTAGATGAGCTGACCGAGGTAGTATTCGTTGAGTTCGGGAAGTACCACGCGCATGTTGGGCACACCGCCGTCTACGTGAGCAAGGAGAGTGCCGAGTTCAGCCATCTTGTTCACTTCGTCCACACGCTTACCCGTGAGAAAGTTGAGACCATCGAGGTTTTCTTCGTCGTGGGGGAAGAGCACTTTGTGGCGAGGAGTTTCCACAGAAATCACCGTTTCAAAGATGCTGCGTTCACCTTCTTGAATCCATTGACCCATGGAGTGGAGGTCGGTGGTGAAGTCTACAGCAGCAGGGAAGATACCCACGCCATCCTTACCTTCACTTTCGCCATAAAGTTGTTTCCACCATTCGTTCATGAAGTGGAGCTTAGGCTGATAGTTCACGAGGATTTCGATCTTCTTGCCAGCGCGGTAGAGGGCATTGCGGACAGCAGCGTATTGTGTAGCGATGTTGTCGTCGGTGCTGCATTCCTTTCCATATCAGTGGCACCTTGCACGAGCGCGTCGATGTCGAAACCTGCGCAAGCGATGGGGAGCAAACCTACGGGAGTGAGGACAGAGAAACGACCACCCACGTTGTCGGGGATGATGAATGAAGTGTAGCCTTCTTGGTTGGCAGTGATGCGAGCAGCACCCTTCTTAGCATCGGTAACGGCAACGATGACTTTGCGCGCTACCTCCTTGCCGCGTTGGTCTTCGCATTGCTTCTTGAGGAGGCGGAAAGCGAGGGCAGTTTCAGTGGTCGTACCACTCTTAGAGATGTTGATGACACCGAATTTGCGGCCCTTGAGATATTCGCAGAGTTCGAAAAGATAGTCTTCGCCGATGTTGTTACCAGCAAAGAGAATCACGGGGTTTGAACCATCGTTGGTGAGCCACTCAAATTGGTTGCCGAGTGCTTCGATCACGGCGCGTGCACCGAGGTAAGAACCACCGATACCGGCTACGACGATGGTGTCGCAGTTTTCGCGCAAAGTTTTCGCGCAAGCCTTGATTTCTCCCAAGAATTCGGGAGTGATGCTTGAGGGAAGGTGCATCCAGCCGAGGAAGTCATTGCCAGGGCAGGTTTGTTGTTCGAGTGCCTTTTGAGCGGCAGGTACGTTTGCGCTCACTTCGTCAAGTGCACCAGCGGCGAGGAAAGAAGTGGCGTTGTTGATTTCTAAGCGAATAGATTTCATCTGAATGAATTTTAAGAGGTGGGTGAGCGTGATCCGTGTGCCGCTCTCAACGAGGTAAGGAGCGACAGCGCGAGCGCACGTTCGTTTGTTGCAACAAAATTACGAACTCCCTATGAAACAGCCAAGGATTTCACAAAAAATGCCCTCTCCAGCTGAGAATACTGAAGAGGGCGATGGGATAAAAAGCTATGCTGCAAAGTGCAGGTGCTTATTTTTTAGGCACGCGCTTGAGGGTTTCGAGCACAAGACGCCAGTACTTTTCCACAGAGGGGATGTTGCAACGCTCATTGGGCGTGTGAGGCGATTGCAAAGTGGGACCGAAGGAAACAACGTCCATGCCTGGGCAGTGGGTGAGGATGATGGAGCATTCCAAACCAGCGTGTACCACAGTGACTTTGGGGTCTTCGTTGAAGAGATCTTTGTAAACCTCGGTCATGAGTTCCACGATTTCGCTTTGGGCGAAGGTTGCCATGCGGGATATGCACCATCGGTGGTGACCTTCATGCCAGCCATGGAGAAACCAGCTTCGAGGGTGTCTACACAATACTGACGCATGGAGTCGGCACTAGAGCGCACGAGAACTTTGAAGAAGGCTTTGCCTTCGCCAATCTCGATGATTGCCAAGTTGCTAGAAGTTTCAACGATGTGGGGAAGATGGGGAATGAAGCGCAACACTCCGTTGTGGCAACCAAGGATGGCGTTGACCAAATTGTCTTGCACCGCTTCGGGCACGATGGCAGCAGGCAGAGCCACCTCGTTCACTTCGAGGGTGAGGTTGGGTTCGATGAGACCATATTCGTCGGTCAAGTCGGTGAGCCATTCTCCGAGTACCACTTCGCGCAATTCTGCTACATTCTCCTTGGGGAGGGTGAGCACTGCGTGAGCATCACGGGGGATGGCGTTGCGCATGTTGCCGCCTTTCCAAGAAGCCAAACGAGCTTCAAAGTTGGCGATGGCATCTGTGACGATGCGTGCCAAGAGTTTGTTGGCATTGCCACGACCTTCGTTGATTTCCAAACCAGAGTGTCCACCGCGGAGACCGCCAATCACGATTTCCACAGCCACATCTTCCGCATCGGGAGCCACTTCTTGGTATTCGAGCTCTGCGCTGAGGTTGATACCACCAGCAGAACCAGTCATGAGTTCGCCATGCACCTCGTTGTCAAGGTTCATGAGGATGTCGCCTTTCAAAAGACCGTCCTTCATGTAAGTGACACCGTGCATGGTGGTTTCTTCATCGGAAGTCATGAAAGCTTCGAGAGGTCCGTGGGGAATGGTGTCGTCTTCGAAAATCGCCATGATGGTGGCAATCGCCATGCCGTCGTCAGCCCCCAAAGTGGTGTTGCGCGCACGCACCCAGTCGCCATCAATCCATGTTTCGATGGGATCTGTCTCAAAGTTGTGGGGAGAGTCTGGTGTCTTTTGGGGCACCATGTCGGTGTAGCCTTGGAGGGTGACCATCTTTCTGTCTTCCATGCCAGGAGTAGCAGGCTTGTACATCAAGATGTTACCAGCATCATCGAGCGAGGCTTCAATGTTGCGTTCGGCAGCCCATTGGAGGAGAAACTGTTGAATCTTTTCCAAGTGTCCAGAAGGACGTGGCACTTGGGTGAGGAGATGGAAGTTGCGCCAGATAGCTTCGGGCTGCAATTTGAGAATTTCGCTCATAGTGATAAGTATTAAGAGGAAGCATTAAGGCGTAGTCGAAATGGTCCCTCAGATTTTAGTTGTTCTTTTCATGGAGAATAAATCTGCCCAACCCACAGCTCCCATGAGCACGACGAGTGCTGTTTGAATGGTGTGTACCACTAGGGCAAACAAAACGGCAGGAGCTTGTGCCACGCCATAAAGCACGAGCATCGTCTTCACGGCGAAGTGCCATGGTCCTGCACCATTGGGGGTGGGCACGAGCACGGCAAAGGTGCCGGCGCTAAAGATGAGCAATCCAGCCATGATGTCAATGTGACTGGTGCTTTGATAAGCAAAGAAGGCAAGATAGAAATGGAGAAAATAGCCCACCCAAATGCCGATGCTATAGAGCAGATAGAGCGGAAGTTGACGCAGATGGCGCAGGGAGGAAACTCCATCAAAGAAACTGCGCATCTTGTCTTTACCTCGCTGAAAGAAGGGCACTTTTGCCAGTAGAAAGATGGCAAATCCAATGCCGACGATGATGCAAATGGCAGTGACGAGATAGCCTGTGGAGGTGAATCGCGCCAAGATGTCGTGGGCGTTTGTGCCTGTGGATTGCAAGAAAGACAGAAATTGTGGTAATTGCAAACAGAGGGCGAGCACCGCGATGAGGAGCATCAAGAGCGCATCTACCATACGTTCAGCCACCACCGTGCCGAGGGCTTTGGAAAAGGAGGTGCCTGCATAGTTCTTCAAGGTGCCACAACGAGTGATTTCTCCCACGCGGGGGATGATCAGACTTGCAGCGTAAGACACGAAGATGGCATCGACGCAGATGCGTGTGGAAGGACGCTCCTGAAGGGGTTGCAAGGCAATTTTCCAGCGCAGTGCGCGAAGCACCAGTGGCACAATGCCAAAGAGCAGTGAGATGAACATCCATCCCCAGTGCGTGGCTTGGAGCATTGTGAGTACGCTTTCCCAGTCGAGTTCGCGGTACATCCACCACAATATGCCAATGCTGAAGACAAAAGGCAATAGAATCTTGAATATGTTGAGGACTTGCTTCACTCGAATCAGAGTTTTTTTGTAAATTTGCCGTTGCAGGGCATCTTACCACACTTTATGGTGCAAGATTTCGCCCACAATGCTTTGCAGGATGGGTTGAGCCTCCGTATTAAATGAGGATATTTGACTGCTCCTGCTACCGCAAAAATACAAATTATTTCGTAGAATGAAATCCGTACGCCCGAAAAAATTCCTTGGACAGCACTTTTTGAAAGATTTGAATGTGGCACGTGCCATCGCCGACACGGTGGATGCTTGTCCCGAACTTCCCATTCTGGAAGTGGGACCTGGTATGGGTGTGCTCACACAATACCTCCTGCCGAAAGAGCGTGAGGTGAAAGTGGCAGAGATTGACTTTGAGAGTGTGGCTTACCTCCGAGAGGCTTATCCGCAACTCGAAGCTGAGGGCATCATTGAGGACGACTTCTTGAAAATGCACCTCGAACATGTGTTTGACGGACGCTCGTTCGTGCTTACGGGTAATTATCCTTACAACATCTCGAGCCAGATTTTTTTCAAAATGCTCGACTATCGCCACCTCATTCCCTGCTGCACAGGCATGATTCAAAAAGAAGTGGCAGAGCGTCTTGCGGCTAAGCCAGGCAATAAGACGTATGGCATCTTGAGTGTCTTGGTGCAGTTGTGGTATGACGTGGAATATCTCTTCACCGTCGAACCTGGAGTGTTCAATCCTCCTCCCAAGGTGAAGAGTGCCGTGGTGCGCATGACGCGCAACAATGTGGAAGACTGCGGTTGCGATGAGCGTTTGCTTCGCCGTGTGGTGAAGACGGCTTTCAACCAACGTCGCAAGATGATGCGCGGAAGTCTCAAACCGCTCTTTGCGCAACTCAATGCGGAGCGCAACTGTGGCAGCGATCATGCTGAGTTTCTCGCACAACCGCTTTTGACGAAACGTCCTGAGCAACTTTCTGTTGCGGAGTTTGTGCAGTTGACCAACGATATTGCCGCTGAAATGGCGCGATAGGGGGGCTTCTCTGTTTTTATAAGCTACTAATGTGTTGACGCTAATACTACTAATGTGTTGACGCTAGACTCTCGTTTCTCTTGATGGTAAATTCTCATTCAATAGCAACCACTGTTGTTGATTCAATAAAACCTGTAGGGCAGTTTATCATAAAGAAAATAGAGTGATTTAACCTCAAAAGAAGAGCAGTTTACTTTCTATTAGGCTGTTTTTTCCCAATAACCAATATGATTTATCCCGTTTTTCTCAAAACCATTTTGCGCACCACCAACACCGAGGGCGAGCACGATGAGATTCGCTACGAAGGTCGCGCTATGGCTGCGCTTCGTGAGAACGGCACTTGGTCGGTGCGTTACACCGATGCAGAGAATCACGGACAAACAGCGCTGCAAGGGGCTGATTTGTGGGTGTCGGTGTCGCGAGATGGTGACACAAATCGCGCCTCCTCTTCCGTGTGGGCGACCTTTTGGAGAGCACTTACGTCACACCACAAGGAGAGTTTGCTATGTCCACGAAAGCCACCTATTTGCAACAAGAAGTGACGGAAGCGCATGCCGAGGTGCAGGTGCATTATGAACTTTACCTCTCTGGAAAACTCGTCACCACCAATGAATTGACCCTGACTTGGGCGCCTCTTCCCAAGAAATAGTCCATCATAACCTAAATATTCTCTCTTATGACTACGATACAAGAATATATCGCCGCCAATGAACCGCGATTTCTCGAAGAACTTTTCTCTCTCATCCGCATTCCTAGCATCAGTGCGCATCCCGAGCGCAAAGGCGACATAGAGCGTTGTGCCGTTCGTTGGCAAGAACTGCTCACCGAAGCTGGTGCAGACAACGTGAAAGTGATTCCTTCCGAGGGAAATCCTTTTGTTTATGGTGAGAAAATCGTAGACCCTTCTGCGCCTACTGTGTTGGTGTATGGACACTATGACGTGATGCCTGCCGAACCTCTCGAACTTTGGCACTCCGATCCTTTTGAACCCGAGATTCGCGACGGACACATTTGGGCACGCGGAGCTGATGATGACAAAGGACAGTCGTTCACGCAGGCAAAAGCCTTTGAATATCTCGTAAAACACGACCTCTTGCGTCATAATGTCAAGTTCATTCTTGAGGGAGAAGAAGAAATCGGTAGCCCCTCTCTCGTGGGCTTCTTGGAAGCGCATCGCGATCTCCTGCGTAGCGACATCATTTTGGTGAGCGACACCTCTATGTTGGCTGCTAATCTTCCCTCGCTCACCACGGGACTTCGTGGCTTAGCCTACTGGCAAATCGAAGTTACTGGTCCTAATCGCGACCTGCACTCTGGACATTTCGGAGGAGCTGTTGCCAATCCAGCCCTCGTGCTCTGCGAACTGCTCGCTAAGATGGTCGATGAGGATGGACGCATCACCATCCCTGGATTCTACGACGATGTAGAAGAACTTTCAGTAGAAGAGCGCGCCATGATTGCTTCCATACCTTTCGATGAAGAGGCTTATAAAAAGTCTATCGATGTGGAAGAAGTGCGTGGTGAAAAGGGATATTCTACCATCGAGCGCAATGCTTGTCGCCCAAGTTTTGACATTTGTGGTATGTGGAGTGGTTATCAAGGCGAAGGATCCAAAACAGTGCTGCCTTCCAAAGCCTATGCTAAGGTGAGTTGCCGTTTGGTGCCTCACCAAAAGCACGAGAAAATCCAACAACTCTTCATTGATTATGTGGAAAGTCTTGCACCCAAATGCGTGAAAATCAAGGTGACTCCCATGCATGGTGGCGAAGGTTATGTTTGCCCCATCACACTTCCAGCTTATAAAGCCGCAGAAGAAGGATTCACCGAAGCCTTTGGCAAGCGACCACTTGCTGTGCGCCGTGGCGGAAGCATCCCCATCATCAGCGAGTTTGAACGTGTGCTTGGTGTGAAAACCATCTTGATGGGCTTCGGACTTGAGAGCAACGCTATCCACTCTCCCAACGAGAACTTCAGTCTCGACATCTTCCGCAAAGCCATTGCAGCCGTGGCAGGTTTCCACCTCCACTATAAAGGCTAAACAATTTGTTTGTAACGAGGAGGAAATCTCTCTTTCTGAGGGGATTCCTCCTTCGTTGCGCTATCTCACTTGCCCCACCTAAATACTCAAATTGCGATTATCGTCAATGATTTCTCCTCGAAAAACGCTCAAAATCTTTAGTATAACTCTTGCCATCTTGTTGGTGCTACTGCTATTACCCATCATTGCGCTTTATCTTCCCCCCGTGCAGCGGTGGGCAGTGGAGCGTATGTCGGCTTCTTTGGAAGAATCCATGGGAATGAGGGTGAAAGTCGAAGAAGTGCACCTTACCCCCTTCCTCAACTTGGACGTGCAAGGCATGGTGGCGCAAGATGCTGCCAACGACACCTTACTGTCTACCCAAAACTTGCACCTCGATGTCGCTTTCTTCCCCCCTTGCTAGATGGAAGAGCCGATGTAGAAGGGTTTCATTTGACTGATGCTCGCATCAACTCAAAGAGTCTTATCCCCGATGTGGGAGTGAAAGGTCGCATCCAGTCGTTTTCTGCCGAGGCAAAAGGAGCAGACTGGAAGCAAAGCATCTTCACGCTCAATCGCGCTCGTCTTGATGGTGCAGACCTCACCGTTGCGCTTGCCGACACTGCCCAAAAAGACACCACCTCTAAGCCCGTGGTTTGGGTGATTGATGTGCAAGATGTTCAGATACAACGGAGTAGGGTAGCACTATCCATGCCAGGAGACAGTCTTCATCTTGCAGCAGGTTTGGAAGATGCACGCATGATCAAGGGACATTTCGACTTGGGAAAGAAAGACTATCGTGTACAATCTCTCACCCTCTCGCAAGGAGCAGCCAGTATGAACATGACGCGTCGTCCGTTACCTGCCGATGCGCTGTTCGCACTTACGGGGATAGACCTCAAAGCTAGCGGAGTGAGCTACGATGCACAAGGGCGATTTCTGGCAAATGTGCAACACCTTGCGTTGAGAGAAGGAAAACACGATTTTTATTTGACGCACTTAGGCGGAAATCGAGGGAGACACCACATGGGTCAGTCTTCCCAATCTGCGTGTATCTACCCCTAACTCTCAACTCACCGCTTCGCTCGTAGCCGATTACTCTGCGTTCCAACCCACAGGCAAAGGACGTTTCTCGCTCAAATCACAAGCCAGTGTGGGCATGGTCGATGTACTCTCCGCACTGAAGCCCTATATCTCAGCAGCACAACACCGACAAATGGCTGAAATGAGTCGCAAATTGACCGGTGGCAATCCGATAGAACTGCAATTCAATGCCGAAGGCAATATGCGCCATCTCGCTGTGCAACGTGCTTCGGTGGGAGTGGCTGGTTTGGCGCGTGTTGCAGCAGATGGTTTTGTGCGCAATGCCATGGACAAGCATCGTAGTGGAGCCTTCCATTTCTCCCTCAATTCACAGTCCTCTCAGCGCATTCGTCCCTTGCTACCCCCCCGATTTGGCGCAGACTTTCCATCTTCCCGATGGACTTTCTGCCCTCGGACATCTACAATTCAACGGTGCCGACTATCGCACCAATGCTACCTTCCAGCATGCGCAAGGACAAATCTCCGCGCGTGCTTACGTCAACACCGACACTGAACGCTACGATGCCGAAGTCAATGTGCGCAATTTCCCCCTCCACCACTTTATTAAGGAGCAACCCCTCACGCCATTCACCGGAAGTTTTGGTGTGCATGGACAAGGCTTCACGCCACTCGCCGTGCGCAGCAACCTGCAAGCCACTGCCGACATTCGCAGTTTCCGCTACGATCGCTATCCCCTCGATGGCATCCGTTTGAAAGGTTCACTCCGCGGCACCCACGCTTTGGTCGATTTTTCTGCCAATAACCCCCTCATCGAAGGACGTGGCAGCATAGACGCCCAACTTCATCGCCGTTATGCCGCAACCGTGGATGTGCAACTCGACAAACTCGACTTGCACCGCCTCACTGGCATGGCAGACACCCTCACGTTTGGAGGTAGTTTTAAGGGAAATCTTGAAGCCACGTCCGACATGAAGCACTTGATGGCGAAAGGTTCCATGCGACACCTTCGTTTGATTGCGCCCGAACGAGCGATTTTGGCGCGCGACATTGATTTCAACTTCCGTTCGCAGCCCGACACCACCACGCTACAAGCCTATTCTGGTGACATGCTTCTCGACTTCTCCGCTCGAGGAGGCTTAGAGCAGATAGGCAAAAAGGGAGCTGAATTGGCGAAAGTCGCGCAAGCTCAGTTGAAGCATCAACACATCGATCAAATCGCTCTGAGAAAGCACTTGCCCAATATGTCCCTCCACATGGTGGGAGCGCACAATAACATCATCAGCAACCTGCTGCGCTATCTGCAATACGAGGTCACCTCTTTCAAAATCCATCTCGATGCCAATGCACGCGAAGGGTTGAATGGTTCGCTTGCTGTGGGAAAACTCAAACATGGTGCCCTCGTCATCGACACCATCCACGGAAAGTTGGAGCATGTGGACGATCGTTTGCAATTCTCCGCAATGGTCCACAACGACAAGCGCAAGAATCCCAATCCTTTCACTGCCACCCTGCGAAGCGGACTTTTTGGAGCATGGTGTGAAAGCCGAAGTAGCTTTCGTCGATGCTACCAACAAGACCGGACTCCAGATTGGTGCTGAGGTGGAAATGGCACAAGGGGGCATGCGCTTCCATCTCACACCCGAAAAAGCCATAGTAGCCTATCGAGAGTTCACCATCAATCCCGACAACTTTGTGTTCTGGGGCGATGATCGTCGCTTGAAAGCCAATGTTCATTTGTTAGCAGATGACGGCACTGCTTTGATGCTCCGTGCCGAAGAGCCCGACAGCCTTTATAATAATGACATCGCGATAGAAATCAATCGTTTGAATCTCGGTGAGTTGGCAAATGTAGTGCCCTATCTCCCACCCATCGGAGGGGTGCTCAATGCCGATTTCCACCTCGTTGAGCAAGACCGCGTGTTCTCTGCTGTTGGTACAGCCGAAGCGCGTAAGTTTGCTTACCAAGGTGTGGAGATGGGTGATTTAGGTGGGGAAATCTCCTACCAACCCACCCCAGAAGGCAACCATAAAGCCGACGCTTTCATCACGTTCAATGGCTCAGAAGTGGCTGAGGCATCCGGCACTTATTATGCGAAAGGCGAAGGTTCATTCGCAGGTGATGTCAAACTCAAGTCGTTGCCCATGAGCATGATGGATGCTTTCCTAGAAGGTACGCAGACCAAGATGAAGGGAGCCCTCAATGGAGAACTATCTATCGTGGGAACGGCTGAAAAACCCGTCATCAATGGTGCCCTCTCCTTCGACAAAGCTCATCTTTATAGCAATGTCTATGGCGTAGATTTGACATTCGCTGCCGACACCGTCCAGATTCACAACTCCGTGGTGAAACTCCAAGACTTCGCCCTTACCACTGCCGATGGTAGTCCGCTGAAAATGTCGGGAATCCTCAATCTCGAACATCCCGATGCGGCATATCTCAACATCGACATGATTGCGAAAAACTTCCCCGTCATCGACACGAAGCGCAATCGCGAATCCTTGGTTTATGGCAAGGTGCTCACCAACTTTGCTGCCAACATCCAAGGCACGCCCTCCAAGATGACTGTGCGCGGTTTGCTCACCGTCTTGGACAAGACCGATGTCACCTATCTCTTCACCAATTCTCCGCTCAGCAGTGGAAACGACTTGTCCGATTTGGTCACCTTCACCGACTTCTCCGACACTCTTGCTGCCGTTGTGCCCGAGGAGAAAGCCTCCTCTTCGAGCATGGACATAGCCCTCACCATTCGCCTGCGACAAGGGGCGCGTTTCCAGTGCTTCCTCACCCCCAATGGCGAAAGTTATGTCGATGTTTCTGGTGAAGGAAATCTAGATTTGCGCATGCCTCCCGAAGGCGAAATGCGACTCACGGGACGTCTCACGCTCAACGAGGGTAAGATGAACTACGAACTCCCCGTTATTCCGCTCCGCACCTTCACGCTGGCTTCTGGCTCTTACGTCGAGTTCACTGGAGCCATGATGAATCCCACGCTCAACATCACTGCCACCGAGCACGTGAAGAGCATTGTCACCGAAAACGACAATCAGCGTGCGGTCAACTTTGAAGCTGGTGTCAAAATTTCACGTACCCTCGAAGACATGGGACTAGAGTTCATCATCGAAGCACCCGAAGATTTGACCATCAAAAATCAGTTGGCGTCAATGAGCACCGAGGAGCGTGGCAAAGCCGCTGTAGCCTTGCTCGCCACAGGCATGTACATCACCGACGACAATTTGTCCACTGGTGGTTTCAAGGCATCCAATGCGCTCAATGCTTTCTTGCAAAGCGAAATACAAAACATTGCCGGTAAGGCGCTTTCAACCATTGATATGTCGTTCGGCATGGAAAATGGGGTCAGCTCTTCTGGCGCCTCCACCACAGACTATTCGTTCCAGTTCTCCAAGCGTTTCTTGAACAATCGTATGCGCGTGGTCATCGGCGGAAAAGTTTCCTCTGGAGCTGATCAAGTGACCACTGCCGAATCGGTGATTGACAACATCTCCTTGGAATATCGTCTCGACCCCAACAGCACACGCTATGTGCGTCTCTTCTACGACCGCAATAGCCGCGATCCTCTCGAAGGACAACTCATGAAGACGGGCGTTGGTCTTGTCATGCGTCGTAAGTCCAACAGACTCATCGACCTCTTCCTCTTCAAGCCACGCAAGTCTTCCAAACCTGCGAAGCCGCAAAACACCTCGGCACAATAAGGAACTTTTGAATCCTCCTTATCTATTCTCATTCTCATCGATAACTCTTGCTCAAGATGCGCATATCACAGCTATATTCTCTTCTCCACCGCCTGACGCGCCCCATGAGGGTAGTTTGGTCAACCTCAGCACTACTGCTTTGTGCAGTGATGTTGGTGCAGGCATGTTCCACCACCGACAAGATTCCAGAGGGGGAACAACTCTACACCGGCATCAAAAGTATCACCTACGATCTCCCTACGGCAAAACCCAAACAACGCCGCAACTCCAAGGCGGCAGCCGACAGTGCTGGTGTCATCACTTCTATTGCCAATGCAGTGGAAGCCATAGACCGTGCTGTCAATGGAGGACAGAAGCCTTCAGTCTCTATGGCAGAGTTGGAAAAACGCGACCCCAGTAGTCTGACCACTGCCGAGCGCAAAATGATAGAGCATAAGGAAGCAGACGCCAAGGCAAATCTCTCTGCTATGCGCACCGAAGTCGAAGCAGTGTTGGCTTATCCTCCCAATGGCGCGCTCTTCGGATCGTCCACCTACACCAGTCCTTGGAAACCTGGATTGTGGACCTACAACACCTTTGCTGATTCCAAACACTTGTGGGGAAATGGTTGTTCAAGGCGTTTGCAGAACCACCAGTGCTCATTTCTTCCGTAGCCCCTCAGATGCGTACGAAAGTGGCTACCACTACACTGCGCAACTATGGTTATCTGCGTGGAAAGGTGGACTTTGATGTGCTCACCAGTAGCCATCCGCTCAAAGCCAAACTAGACTATACGGTCACTCCAGGGTTACTTTTCTATCTCGACTCCATCGAATATCGTCATTTCGATCCCGTAGCCGACTCGCTGTTGGCACGCACTCGCCAGAAGTCGCTTTTGCGTCGAGGAGCCCCCTTCAGCACGGCAAATCTTACGGGCGAACAATCTCGCATCGAAGCCTTGATGCGCAACAATGGCTACTATTTCTACACCGCTGCCACGACTACCTTTCAAGCCGACACTTTGCGTCAAACAGGATATGTGGACTTGCGAGTGCAACCTAATCCCCAACGTGCTGCCAACACGCGTCGTCCTTGGCACATGGGACACACCTATGTCATCATTCGCGACAATCAAGACACTCCTCTCACTGGGAGATTAGAACGCTCTGGTTACACCTATTTCTTCCCTGGGCAAAAGATTCCTTTGCGCTCTGGCTTGTGGCGCCGTTCCATCGCCCACATCGAAGGAGAACGCTTTGCCCTCTACGATCAGAAGGCAACGCAAGAGCAACTCTATGCGTTGGGACTCTTCTCTTCGCTCGACATCGAATATTATCCACGCGACACCACTGCCACCTGCGACACCCTCGACATGCGCATCAATGCCACATTGGGCTATCCCTTTGAGTCGGGGTTGGAGATGAATACCACGCTCAAGAGTAACGACCAGTTCGGTCCTGGTGTGAGCTATGAACTTTCGCGTCACAATGCTTTTCGTGGTGGCGAAACCGTGGCTTGGAAAGCCTTCGGTAGTTATGAATGGCAAATCGGGAAAGGCGCTTCGAGCAACAACAATAGTTTTGAATTGGGCACACAACTGAGCTTCAAATTCCCTCGTCTCATGATGCCTTGGTTCAATCCTGCTGCCATGGGACGCAGAGCGCGCCGCCAACTCAAATTGGCACGTCTCGATGCTATGGCGCATGGATTGGCTGCTCCTTTGCGCCTTGTCGATGTGAAGCCACTCAACGGAACCACTACCTTTGCCCTCAATGCCGATTGGCGCAATCGTTCAGGTTTCTTCCAATTCATCACCTTTGGAGGAAACATGATGTACAAATGGTCGCGATCTGCCAATATCCGTCACGAACTTTCGCCCCTCACCATCGAATACAACAGTATCGTGAGCAAGACGACCGTGTTCGACTCCATCACGCGCGCCAACCCTGCGCTCTACACCTCCATGCGCAATCAGTTTGTGCCTTCCATCAGCTACCTCTTCACCTACAATTCTCCTGCATCGGTGAGCAATCCCCTCTGGTTCCAATTCTCCCTCAAAGAAGCAGGTAATGTGACTTCGGGCTTGTATGCTCTTGCTGGCAAATCTTTTGACGAAACCGACAAGAAATCTTGGGTTCGCCCTTCGCTCAGTTTGTCAAAGCCACTGCCGAAATGCACTACACCCACCGCATCTCCGATCGCTACTCCCTTGCCACCCGCGCTTTTGTTGGAGCGGTCTATTCCTACGGCAACAGCACCCGCGCTCCCTTCGGTGAACTCTTCTATGCTGGTGGTGCCAACAGCGTTCGTGCCTTTGGCGTGCGCACCATCGGACCTGGTGGATACAGTGCTCCCCACTCCAACTATTCCTACATCGACCAGACTGGAGATTTCAAACTCGAGGCGAATGCTGAGCTTCGTGCCCATTTGTTTGGATCGCTCCACGGAGCTGTTTCCTCGATGCTGGCAATGTGTGGTTGATGCGCCCCGATGCGCAGCGTCCACATTCAGAACTCAGTCTCGACAACCTCCGTCGTGTGGCTGTCGGCACTGGTCTCGGTTTGCGCTACGACATGCAATTCCTCGTCCTCCGCTTCGATCTCGGCATCGGGCTCCATGCGCCCTACCAGACCAAGCGCACTGGATTCTACAACATGAACTCCTTTGGCGAAAGTCTTGCCTTCCACTTCGCTATCGGCTATCCTTTCTAAGCCCCCTCTCCCTCTAACTGCACTTTTTCTGCTGTTTTCTATCTCGTTCCCCTCTATACTATATGGGTGTCAAATGAGGCAAAGAGATAAAAATCGCCGAAAAAGTGCAGTTTTTTCTTTTTATATAGGTAAAATTGCTTTGTTTACTTTGCAAATGTCGTAGATTTTGCTCCATGACTTGCGTATTTCCTTACAGTCTTGTATCCAAATCGGTCATTAGATGCTGATTGCGGCGTAACCCAAATCGGTCATTAGATTCTGGATAGATTTCATTGGATTGTTGAGCAGATGGTTGGTTGTGAGTTCGGAGGCGTAGCGGGCTACGTCGAGAACTCACAAGTAACAAGATGCCAACAAGAAAATGGAAGGTGGCAGGAAGTTATCTTCTCTATAACGAATTGTACTATAACGGTCTAATGACCGATTGGGGTTCAGAGGGTAGGGCACGAGCTATGTGCGATGAAATGGCAGTTCGCTTTCATTCCAATTCTTCACTCCTTCATAGGGACTTTTCCTCACGCGCGTGTGACGCGCGCGCCTTCCCTGGGATTTTGCACTTTTTGCTTTCACAACCTTCACACCTCGCCTCCCGAAGTCACTCTTTTCAGATTGGGATAATATCTCTGACGTTCCAGAAAAAACGTCGGAGATTTCTTGAAAAACGTTGGAGTTTTTCCAAAAAACGTCGGAGATTTTTCCATATTTCTCGTACGTTTTTTCTGTGTTGGTCTTACTCTTTTTGGAAAACTCTCCTATCATTTCTTTCCATTTTTAGAGCATTTTTCCACCGCTTTTCTTCTGTTTTTCTGGAAAAGCGTGATTCACACCCTAAAAATTCCCCTTAATGTATAGTCCTTCAATGCTTTACAAGGATTTCTGTGAAGGTTGTGAAAGCAAAAAGTGCAAAATTGCAGTAGTGTGCGCGCACGCACGCGCGTGAGGGATGGGAAAAACTTAAGAAAACTCACTGTATTTCATGATGCACTTTCACAACACGATGCTGCACTGGAAAGGAGCTGCCATCAGCTTCTAAGTTTTCCCTTACCAGTCACACTTTTATGGTCTAATGATTGATTGGGGTTTAATGAGCGATTAGGATTTAATGTTCGATTTGGCATAAATGATCGATTGGTCTTTAACAGCATCTCATAGCCCTCTTTCTTCCTATTTTTTGCAAAAACACAACTCCCAAAAAGAAATCTGTCTTTTTTCTTTGTCGTTTCTAAAAAAAAACTAATTTCGCCGCATGCTTTAGTGTTTTGCATTAAATATTGACCCATAAAGTTGCATTGTGCCACTCACGATTAGCATCACGACTTAAAAAGTATCATTATAGCGATCGCATTCTTCTGCAGCACTCATCATCGAGTGTACTAGCATCAACAGTTTTCAACAGTGTTTCTTTGTCCAAATCAGTCCAAAGACCATAATTCTCACTTTCTTTCAAAATGGACTAAAATGGACAAGTCAGGTTCACAAGGAAATCTACATCTTTGCACAGCGAACCAGCGAGACGAGCTTTTAACCCAAATCGGTCATTAGATCCTGAACATATTTTATTGGTTTGTTGAGCAGATTGTTTATCGTTAGTCTTTGGCGTAGCGGGCTACGGCGAGAACGAACGAAAGACAAGATGCCAACAAGAAAACAAAGAGGTCAGGAAGTAATCTTCTCCATTACCTGTAGTGCTTTTACGGTCTAATGACCGATTGGGGTTTAAGCACACTCCACTCGCGAAAACTATTAACCCGTATCGAGGCATCGATACACAATACTTACCAATATGTCATATATTGACCAATTTAAAGAAGAGTGCAAGCCCCTGGTTTTTGCTCTCGAGCATGGCGACGAAATCCTTGATATCGTCACATGGGAAGTTTACTGGCACGGTGAAAACAAAGATGGTTCTGACCTCACCTTGGACTTAAACACCGTAGAAGAATGTTTGGATTTCTACATTGAAAACGTTGACGGGAGAGAAAATATCGCAGAATGTCTCGGATTGAATGAACGCAAGTCCCAACTCATCCTCCAATATATTGAAGCAGATGATTACTCCAACTTCCGAGACCTCCGAGATGAGTACTGTGAAACCCCTGAAAAGCATGATACCATACGTAAAGCGGTCAGCATGTTTCGCAACATAGGTCAATGGATTTTCAATCCTGAACGTCAAGCAGCTTATGGGGTTAATGAAGACTTCTGCAATAACATCTATTCTCAACTCATTACCTGTATGGAGGACTACTTCTTTGACACTTTTCCTTACGACGAGGCTGTACTCACCGTGGCAGATCTTGAAGCGTATGCCAAAGAAAATGGTCCTTTCTATATAGCAAACGTCACCAAGTTGATGAGCGAAGCCGAGGATTTTAACTTCAACCGTGATTTCGACGAGATGAAAGAAGAAAAAGTCGTTAAGGATAATGGATTAGATCCACACATCCCAGTTTATCCTGCAGTTGCAGGTTTCCTTCTTCCGAAAGATTGGTATGAATACATTACCTTCTTAGAATGGAATGGACTTGCCGGAAGAGTCCTCGAAGACGGTATCTTTGACAAAGGCGATGTTCTGAAATTCGGTTAATCCAACTCAATTCTAACACTCACCTCAACACTTGTTCTCAGCTCACATCTTCGTGAGCTGAGAATGAGGTTATAAAAAACGAAATACAAAAATGGCACTACACATCACAGCGGACACTAAATCTGCTAAACCTACATTTGAATTCAAGGATAAACATCAAACCATTTTCTATGGTTCTCCTGGCTGTGCTCTGGATATGGCTATTCATAAAGCCATCAGAGAATGGGGTGAGCAAGAAAAGATAGACGAAAAAGACTTTCAGCTCTTTCACACAACCTTCCATCCTGCAACCACTTACGACCATTTCGTAAGTAGCGAAAAGACGCACACCCAAAAGAATATCACCACCTTAGAATACAATTTAAAAGTCTTTATGAAAGCCTACGATGCAGCGCGCCACAAAGACACTCCTGTCATTCTTATCATCAAAGACATTCATCGAGGTGATGTTCCTAAGATTTTTGGCGATTTCTACAGCCTACTCGATCGAAAAAACGGAGTATCCGAACATCCCGTAGAAACAGACCATAATTTAGCAGTTGCACTTAATCCGGGTGCTTTTGGTATCTCCAAAACATCGATATCCCTCCCAAGAAATTTCTATATCTGGGCTACAATGACCACTGGAGAAGAAGCAGCCTTCGCCATGGATCATGCCTTCCAACGCAAATGGTATTGGGAATATGTCACCCTCAACATTGAAAAATAGTAGAAATTTCGACATTGAAATAGGACGCAATTTTTATCGATGGTACGACATTCTCAAAGCCATCAATGATGTCATTCTCCGCTACACCCATTCTGAAGAACAACTGCTAGGAGAATTCTTTGTCGACGACGACAAACACTACTATATATGGAAGTCATCTGATTTTAAGAACTGTGTGATGCGCCATTTGTGGTACACCTTCTGCAAGGACAACTATGGCACGGACAAGAACTTCTTCCGTTATCAAGATCCTCAGTTCAAAGGTGCCACAGTAGAGTTCACTTTCCAACAACTCTTCACTTCAAAAGGCGACGACATTCTAGAAAAGTTCTTGGAGTTCATCGATTGCCCTCCCGTATAAGGATTAACTCGTGGATAACTCATTTTAGCCATCAGAATGGGGTGCAGGTGTTGTTCTCAACTCTTCGTCTTCAAAATGGACAAGTGAGGTTCACAAAGAAAACTGCAATTTGCACTGCAACAAAAACAAGCATGCAAAAACAATATATCCATAAAATCAAAAAGAAATAGCCTATGGGATTTTTCGGATTTGGAAGCAAAAGCGGAGGATTGATGAATGTCATCCGCTGCGATGAGGAAAACTACCTCGTGTGGAAATGGCGTCCAGAAGGTCAAGAAGCTAATTCTACCACTCGTGAAAACTCAATTCGCTACGGTAGTAGCCTGCGCGTAAAAGACGGAGAAGTTTGCGTGTTTGTCTATAAACAAAAAGACGGAACAAGTCAAGATTTTATTGTTGGTCCTTATGACGACACCATCAAAACTGCCAACTTTCCCATATTGAGCAGTATTGTCGGACTTGCCTTTGGTGGGGATTCTCCTTTTCAAGCAGAAGTCTACTACATCAACACGCAAGGTAGCAACCAAGTTAAATTCGCCGTTCCTTATTTTGATGTGGCGGATCCTCGTTTGCCCGACTTTCCTGTTCCTGTCGCTGTGAGAGGTGCTATCACCTTTGCGCTTGAAGACTACAAAAACTTCATCAAGTTGAACCGTCTAGTGAATTTTGATTTAGAGGCTTTCAAGAAGCAAATCAAAGACACCATGGTTCGCAAGGTAAAAAGCATTGTTTCTAATGTTCCTTCAGACTTGGGTATGCCCGTTGTGCAAATGGAGCGAAAAATTGATGAAATCAGCGAACTTCTGGAAACAAAACTCGCTGATCGGCTCAATGAATTTGGGGTACAAATGAAGCACATCGACATCAGCGCAATCGAAATTGATAAAGAGTCCGAAGCATATCAAGAAGTCAAAGGGCTTACAAGTGGCATCACCGCTAAGACCATGCAAGCACAAGCAGAGCTTAATATCCAGAACATGCAGGACATGCAAGCTCTCAACAAAGAGAACTTGTCTGAAAGTATGCGCATTCAACGAGAAGAAGCCCAACGTGCTCAAAAACTTCAGACGGAAAGCAACTTCATGGGTGCGCACGCTCTCAATCAACAGACCCAAGTGCTTCAAACCGCTGCCGACAATCTTGGTCAGATGAGTCAAATGAATATGGGCAATGGCGGTGGGATGAACCCAGCTGGAATGATGACAGGAATGATGATGGGTGGTGCCATGGGGGGACAAATGGCTGGTATGATGAACCAAATGGGACAACAAGCCCAACAGTCCATGAATACCCCACCGCCCGTTCCCAATGTCGAGTTTATGGTTGCAGTTAATGGACAACAAATGGGTCCTTTCTCTGTGTCTCAATTGCAACTAATGGCACAAACTGGTCAAATCAACTCCAACACCTATGTTTGGCGTCAAGGTATGGCTCAATGGGAATTAGCTGGAAATGTACAAGAACTCAGCTCTTTGTTTGCTCCTTCCTGTCCTCCTCCTCCCCCTCCTCCAGCACCTTAATGTTCCAAACTCTCATTCATAGAAATCATTACCCATAAATTTGAACATTATGTGCGACAATCATCTCAGCACCACCGATCGACTTATGGAGTTCGGCTTGAGCATGGCTTTGAGTCAACATATGATTCAAGTGATGAATCAAGCCATGCAGCAAATGCAAGTTCCCAACTCAGCAAAAGCACCATCACCGACTTCAAACTGCTACATAGTAGTAGAAGGCAAACCAGTTGGTCCCATCTCTGTTGAAGTTCTTATGAAAGATTATTTCCAACTCATCAACGGCAACACTCTAGCCTGGATGCCTTCAATGAGTAGTTGGAAACCAATTAAAGAAATTCCTGAACTCAATCAATTATTACTTTTGCTTCCCCCTTCTCTACCCAACAATCCATAGTAAAAATATGAAGTGGAATATCTTTTTGACGATTATCTGTATTTTGCTCTCTGCATTAGATGCCTATTGGATTTACAATCTCGCTGCAGAACACGAATATGCCCTTGCCATCACCATTGAGAGTGGCATCTGTTTTGTAACCTCACTCGTCCCTCTCATTGCGCTAGACTATAAGGCACCACGCGTTGGCATCAACATCCGCGTAGCTTCAGGACTTTGTTTTGTAGCCTTCCAAATTATTCATATCGTTTTTGCGATAGCCCAATTAGAACTCCCCTATTTCATCACAATTAATGGTGCTTTACTTCTCCTTTTCGTTGCTTTCTTGTATAAGTTTTCGAGAAAAGAAGAAGTCTAAATAATCACTTCAAACAAAACAACAACATGTTGACTCCAGAATTAGAACAACTGATACAATATGCCCTCGCAGATGGTGTACTGACAGATAAAGAACGCGCTGTGCTCATGAAGAAAGCAGAAGCTGCAGGCGCAGATCTCGATGAGTTCGAGATGATTCTAGAAGCCAAACTGCATGAAGCAAAAAAAGCAGCTGCTGCCGCTGCTCCCAAAGCATCCAACAAAGAAGGTGAAATAAAGAAATGCCCTCATTGTGGCACTCCCATAACCTCGTTCCGTACAACTTGTCAAGAATGCGGTTATGAATTTAGAAATATCGAAGCTGTTGAGTCTGCTGCTGTTCTTTTTGAACAAATCAAGAATTTGGAAATGGAAAAGGCTCGAGAATTGTCACTCCACGAGAACAATAAAAACAAGCAATTGGAAGCCTTTGGAGGAGTATACAGCAGCGAAAGAAGAAAAGAACGAGACGATTTAACACGGAGATTAAACGAATCTGGAAAGGCTATTGTCAAAAAGTTCAGTGAGGCGAAAATATCTCTCATCAAGCTCTATGCCGTTCCTAATACCAAACAAGACTTGATTGAATTCCTCACAATGGCAGTAGCTGCTGTCTCTATTAATGACAACGACGACGACGATGACGACGACGATAACGGTGTTCTTAGAAAGGAGGGAGAAGCATGGCTGAAAAAAACTGACCAGATTTATCAAAAGATATTGATTGTAGCTGCTGATGATAACGAAACGCTAGACCAAGCAACTAGAATCATCGCTTCCCTGATCAAACGTTTGCCGCTAAAGCACAAATCATTTACACGTGTTCCTCAAGCCCAGCGTGAAAGAATTGCAGCAGAATTCAAAATGCAAGAACAGATTAGGAGAAAGGTGTATCGCGCTAAACTACTTTCTGGGTTAGTGAGTTGGCATACCATCTGTGTTATTATAGGTATTGTTGCGATTTACTACATTTTGCCAGACCAAATTCCTGATTACAAACAATAATGTCTGAGGAAGATCCGACCTTTTGGAAGATTCTTGGGATTATGGCGATAGCAGTGGTCGAAGTACTCATAATTAGAAGTTATCTAAGAAAGGCTGCCAAAGCGACAAAGAACGAAACACTATTGTAATCCACAAGCAACTTTCGCCTAGAAAAGTCTCTAAGGCGTGTTCTATGATAGAAGCATCTATCAAGTAACGCACAAGACAAGCTAAAGACTATAGCAAGCAACTCAACACTTGCTATAGCTCTTTAGCCGAAAGTCGGACAAGAATGCGACAATGTCGCAAACTTGCAGTACATCAAGAATCGTGCTTCGAAAGACCATCCACAAACACGAACAATCAAAGGTAAAATGTCAAATACAGAAATCACTCGAGAAAAAGTGGAAACTTGGTTGATGCAATTTCACTCTAACCCAGCAACAAGAGCCATCATCCGCAAGATCAATCAGAACTCCATGCTGGACATCTATGGTATTGCACGAAGCGAAACGCATCACAGCAAGTTCCTGGCATGGTTGTTCAACCCCAATGAGAGTCACAATACGGGAGAGCTTGCATTAAGAAAATTGCTCAACATTGCTGTTCGTAGAGGTATCGAGCAAAACAATCAATCAGAAGATTTTCTGTGGGTCAAAAAAAGAGTACTCACCTCGGCTACCCATTCATCAACCAGTACAAGCAATGTACAAGTTTTGACAGAATCTTATGTTGAAGCTCAGGGAAAAAAGGGGGCAAAGGGACGTATCGACATTCTGATACAAAATGTTGAATTAGGAACAGAGCCGATTAACATTGTCATTGAGAATAAGATTTACTCTAATGAGCACGACGAGCAAACAACAACTTATTTTGAAGGAATAAACAAAAAGTTCCCCAAACCCAAGAACAGAAACATATTTCTTTATCTCACACCAAAATCCAATTGGGAGATGCCCAAAGAGGACGGTCCTTCTTGCACTTGTAAGGATTTCATAGAAATCAATTATCAAGATATACTCACTGAAGTTCTTACTTCAATACTCGAAGAACCTATATCTTCAGCAACAAGAATTGCAATAGAAGACTATATCCACTGTATTACATCACCCAGCATTCATTCTAAAAATTATAACACTATGGCAGTAGATAAAGAAACCAACGAAATGCTTAAGAAGTTTTGGGATGCCAACCAAGACTTGATTCGGGCGGCAATTGATGCATTTGTAAGCTCTGAAGAAGACGACACCAATGAAGTCAAAGATTTGAAGGATGCTTTCGACAATTTCACCAACACTCGAGATTACACCAAATACAGCATCGATGGTCAAGGCGCGTACAACAAGAATGCCCTCGTAAAAGAAATTGTTAATCGTATCATTGCAAAAGGCGGAGATGTCATGGGAACTCTCAAAAATCTCGATGCAAAATGTACTAATGGTCTATTCCGGACTGAAGACCATTACAACAGTGCGATAAAGCGTGCTGTTGAACTGAAGTATAATGGTAGTCCCATCTACATCAGTAATCAATGGGGAACCCACAACATCCCAAGCTTCATCGAAGCTGTAAACGAAGACAACACTATTGGTATCTTGATTGAACCAATAAACAAATAATCTTGATTGCACCAACAGAATCGTAGACATTTTGTTTCATGTTTTATTATGAATATCGTTTTCAGGTATCAACGATTGGTAGACAATCGAATAAAACAGATTATAAACCGCAGTAGCATCTTGTGTGTTGCTGCGATTTTTGTAGTGCTGAGAAAAGATGAAAGAGAGGTGTATAGATTGAAATCTTTTAATTCAATCGATATATATTTAGTTCTTGTTTTCTTGATTGTGGAAATTTTCCTATCTTTGCATACGATAAAATTTAATTCTTTGATATGCAATTCAGACAAAATCACTCCATTATTAATCATGCGGTGCAAACTACAAACTAAAGGTATATCAAATAGAAATGCTGAATTTTTCTATTCCATCAAAATAATAAAAATAATGCGCAAGCTAATCAATGCCATCTGTCTACTATTTATGTTTATTCTTGTAGCAGGATGTAGTAAAGACGAAAAACAAGCACTAGTGAAATTTGTTGTGCGTTCAAACACTCCTGAAGCTGTTGTGAGAGTTATGACGAGCTTCAACAACGAACCTATTCTCATCAAAAGCTACTGGGAGAAATCTGGTCTCGTGACAGTTGAAAGTGGTACATATGTAAGAATTGGTGCATCTTGTAAAGATTCAGAAGTACTACTTACGACTCAAATTTATGTAAATGGCAAACTGAAGGCAGAAAGAGAGGCAAACTCTAATGCTGATTTAGTATGTCAATTAGATTGAATTATTTCCCGTTTTTTTCTTTGGTGCTGCTGATATAAAGAGTAGTCTTTGGACTCTACGACTAAAGAAGAAAAATAGCCCAAATTATCTCCTCACAGTTCGTAGTTGTATATGATGCCGTGAGGGGATTTTTGTATTGTCCGAAAAAGTTATGTTACTATTTTTGAAGGGGTAATAGATTATTACAGAACTTTCCTTCATTTGGATATAGCATTTGACTTATAAGGATATTGGATGGAGGTATAGTATTGACTACAGTCTCTATCAAGCATTTGCGCTTTTTACTTTTATCATGCACTTTCGGAGGATTCAAAGCGATAGAAAAGGAGGTGCCACCAGATTTTGCAAAGTTTCCATTTGCTCAAGTGTAAGGGGCACGAAAAACCGCCACTTCCCGTGAGGGAGGTGGCGGTAAACGCAATATAAAAACAAGTGAGAGATACTAGAATTGATAGCTGGCTCCTGCCATAACCACAACCGGGTTGTTCCACATTTGCCAAATCGTAGAAACGATGGTTGGTGAGGTTTTGCAAATCGCAGAAGAGCGAATAATTCTTCGCATCCCAGTGGAGTTTGAGGTCAAGACGACCGTGCAGACCATAGGGCATCAACTGATCCGTGGCTTTGAGCTTCGCAGGATTGGTGCGATCCACCACGACATAGTTGCCATTGCGCTCTTGCAAGCGGAACACCCATGAGGCATTCAGACGAGAGATGAGGCGATGGTCGAGGGTAGCGACAAACTTGTGACGGAGATATTCACCGGCATAGTTCGACTTGAAGTAGACTTCCTTGTCCTTACGCGTCTGCGTGAGGTAGGCATAGTCCAAACGCAGGCGACGAAGGGGCTGATTTTCGCCAAATACCATTGCGCCATCGAGGGCAAGGCTGGCAGAAACGCCATAGTTGTCGAGCTGGAAGTTGTGTGCATGAAATTTGTCTTTGGCATCATACATCACCCAGTCCAACACATCGGTGCCGTGGTTGTATTGTGCTGCCACGTCGAGTGTCACGCCAGCTGTGGGGCGGAAGGTGGTACCCAGACGGAATGCGCTGTTTTCCTCAGGCTTCAAACCGATGTTGCCCTCTTGCGAAGGACTCTTGTAGTAGAGTTCGGTGAAGGTGGGGAGGCGGAGCGACTTGTTCCACGAAGCATAGATCTTCCAGTCTGCCGTAGGGCGATAAGCCACGTCGATACCTGGATAGAAGCGGAAGTTTTTGCCAAAAGCATTGTTGCGCTGAGCGAGCACGCCTAACGACAGTGTCCAATCGTGGAGCAACACATTGTGTTCGGCAAAGAGACTCACGTTGGTGCGGTCCACCGATTTGGTGTATTCTGCAAGATTTCCGTCGTGGGTGCGCCAAATGCCCTTGTCGTCTTTCTTGTCGAGCGACTGTCCAGGGATGCGGAAACGCTGATCAACATTGATGTCACGACCGAGGTTGCCCGAATAGATGTTTTCGTGGCGCACTTCACCACCGATGGCAGTGCGACCGAGCGACCATGCCGTCCATAAGTTCAAAGCGGCAGTGAGCACATCTCCACGATTGAAATTTTCATACTTGGGGGTGTTGCGGAAAAACTGGAAATGGTCGTAGTTGCGCAACCAAGAGATTTGGGGCGCAATGTGGATTTTTCCCTTCGTTTCCGCCTTGACAGAAGCCAAATAGCGCGTAGTGCTTTCCCATTGGTCGGTCGATGCGATGGAGTAGAAGGTGTTAGCACCAAAGTCCGTGTTGGTGTAGCCAGCTTGTGCATCGACTTTGTATTGCGCAGCATCGAGCGAACCTTGCCAGAAGGCTTTGCCACCTTTGAAATCGCCATTGCGCACGGCACCATCCGAACGCTGATAACCCGCGCTCAAACTAGAGGTGAACAAGTTGCCATTGGAGAATTGGTGGCGGAAAAGTCCACGTGCTTCCCCTTGAGCTGTGCCATACGAACCACCCGCCGCACGGGCATAGAAAGTTGGTCCGACTTGTCGTGTGACAATGTTGATGGCACCCGAAAAAGCCTGAGTGCCTAACACACGAGAAGCCGCACCTTCGAGCACTTCGATGCGCTCGATGTCAGCAAGATTGAGAGGGAAGTCGGCAGCGTTGTGCCCAGTCTGTGGATTGTTGATGGCGATGCCGTTGACAAGAATGGTGAGTTGGTCAAAGGTGCCGCCATTGATGCTGATGTCCGTCTGAATGCCAAACGCACCACGCTGTCGGACATCGACTCCAGCGCAGAGTTTCAGTGCGTCGTTGATACTCGTGACACCCGCCGCCGCGAGTTCTGCACGGCTGAGGGTCATCACCTTGCGTGCTGCTTGGTCGGCAGCGAGGGGAGTGCGGGAAGCGGTGGTGACCACTTCGCCCAATCGCTGATCGTCGTCGAGGGTCGCCACTTGCTCTTGGTCGCTCACATGAGCCACGTGCTGAGCTTTGCTGGAAGCTGCCAAACATGGAGCGGCAGTGCCCAGAGTAGCCACCGCAAGAACGCCAACCTTCACTTCACAACCGAGTGCAGCAAACAAGGAATAACCCTTGCGGCTGAAATTGCGGAAGATGAATTGCGCTCCCTTGGGGGATGAATTTTGAAACATAGAGATGAATAATGTTGATTTAACGGCTGCAAAGTTACAAAAAGACTCACAAATATGCGTGCTGAGCTAAGAAAAATATGTATTTTTGCAAATCAAACCAATTAGGCATGCTGGACATGCCGACGCTTAATGGGCTTACTCCTCTTTTATTTAATCCTTTCTCTTTCCCTTTCCTCATTATGTTCGGTGCTTGAAGCGGTGCTTTTAGCATCTACCGTTTCGTATGCCACCATCAAAGAACAAGAAGGTTTCAAAATTGCATCGGTGCTTAAACGCTATAAAGCCGACATCGACCGTCCCATTGCAGCCATTCTTTCGCTCAACACCATCGCGCACACCGTGGGTGCGGCTGGAGTGGGTGCACAGGCAGCTGAGTTGTGGCATGAATATGGCGGTGCACCTGGCAGTGAAGGCGATGCAGTAGGCATAGCGTCGGCGATTATGACCTTGCTGATACTCGTGGTGTCTGAGATTTGCCCAAAGTGATTGGCGCAACCTATTGGCGACAACTCGCCTTGTGGGCTACGAGTGTGATCCGTGTGCTCATTGTCATCATGTATCCCCTTGTGTTGCTCTCTGAATTTATCACCATGATCATCAATCGTGGGAAAGTGCAAACTTCCGTCAGTCGTGAAGAAGTGCAAGCCATGATGGATGTGGGTGTGGAAGAAGGAGTGTTCAAAGCAAAAGAGAGTAAGGCGCTCCGCAGTTTCCTAAAATTAGGCGAAATTCACGCTGACGAAATCATGACTCCTGCACCTGTGGTGGCTACGGTCAATGAAACCATGACGTTGGGCGAATTTTTCCGCAGCGACGACGAACATCTCGATTTGCACAGCCGTCTTCCGGTGTATGACGCTGAAGAAGAATACATCAAAGGTTATGTGTTGCGCTCCGAACTTTTGGAAGGGTTGTCGGAAGACCATTTTGCGCAAGAAATCAGTACGTTAGTTCGTCCCATCCTCACGTTCAAAGATGATGAAATGGTGTCGAACATTTGGGAAAAAATGCTTGAGCAGAAGGAACATATCGCCGTAATCACCGACGAATATGGCACTTTGCGCGGTATTGTGACGATGGAAGACCTCATCGAGACCATGTTGGGGGTTGAAATCGTGGACGAATATGACGAAGCGGTGGATATGCAAGACATGGCGCGTGAGAAGTGGCAGCAACAACAGCTACAGAATCCCGAACCCGCTCAAGCATAGTTTTCTTTCTGTTTCTTAGGTGTTTTAATTGCACCTGCCTAACAGATGGTTAGATGACTTAAAATAGTGCTCAGTCCGTGAAGTTCGAAGCAGGATATTCAAAAAGAAAGTTATCACAATGCAGTGCTAGCTATTCTGCGTTTGGAGATTTGCTAGTTTAGATGTACATTTGCAAAAGAACAAGTCCAACTTGTCTACATTTGCTTCTCTAAACTTGTCCACATGCGCCAGATTTACTTCTTCTTTCTTTTGTTGATTGGCTTCACAGCCTGCTCTTCGCAGTACAACATCGATGGAAATTCATCGTTGGCGTGCTTGGATGGTAAAAAACTCTACCTTCGTGTGCCTAATTCCAAGGGTGAAGCCGCAAAGAATGTCAATCTCGACTCGTGTGTTGTGGTTCATGGACGCTTCTCATTCGGAGGCACCATCGACAGCATCGCTTTGGCAGAGATTTATGTGGAAGATCAGCACCTCATGCCAGTGGTGTTGGAAGGTGGACAATTATTGTTGCAAGTAGATAACTACGCGCAAACTGTCACAGGAGGACCGCTCAATGATCGTTTGTCGGAATTTATGACGCAGCGCGCACGTTTTGACAACGAGTTGTGGGAACTAGACCGCATGGCAAACCGTATGATCTTCAATGGAAAGACCATGGCTAGTGTGGTGGAATTGCTAGAACCCAAACGCCGTGACTTGCTAGACAAGATAGAAAAGCTCGAAATCAAATTTGTGCTGGATAATGCCAACAATGTCTTGGGCGAAGGTTATTTCCTCCTGCTCACAGAGCAGCAGCCTTTTCCAGTGATGACGAAGCAGTTGCAAGAGATTGTGCAAAATGCGCCTGCTTCCTTCCGTAAGCATCCTTCTGTCAGAAACTATCTCTTGGCAGCTGGTTATCTTCCTTCAGCAGCAGAAAAGCCGCAGACGGCTAAGAGTGGAGAGGAAAATCCCAAACTGCCGAAGAAGGTGCTCAAAGAGAAGCCCTAATCTCCCCACCAACGTGGGTCTATTTCTAAAAATGTTGAGAGCATTGCAATCTAGTGTTGCAATGCTCTCAATTTTTTATAGCATTTGGGCGAATGTTTTGTAGGATGTTTGTCGAAAAATCAGTGTTTCTCTTTATAATCTCTCTTTAACCATAGTGCTAGTAATCCCACGCCGACAACGACATCTACAAAGTTCCACATAGCTCTGCCTAGTGCAATTTTGACAAAGGGCTGAAAGAGTAGGGAAAGTGCGCCAAAAACTATTGCCAATGTGGGTTGTTCTTTTTGCCATTTTTCATAGGCAAATAGTGCAAATAGTATCATGGCTACGAAGCGAACTAAGACGTAGTAGCCATAGGGCATAGCAGCCAAACAAAGCAAAAGCAATGCAGCCAATACGGGATACCAGGATTTCATAAGAAAGGTGTAATAAATGAAGCTGTTCTCTCGATGAACGTCTTAACGCTCAGCGGTGATTTTCACGATGTTCACCACCACTTCGCTTGCCTTTTCGAGGTTGGGAATGGGGAGAAATTCGTGCGCTCCGTGGAAGTTCAAGCCACCAGCAAAGATGTTGGGGCAGGGGAGTCCCATGAAAGAAAGTTGAGCTCCGTCTGTGCCACCGCGAATGGCTTGATTTCGGGAGTCACCTCCGCCATTTCCATGGCTTCTTTCGCAATGTCGATGATGTGCATCATGGGTTCCACCTTCTCACGCATATTATAATAAGTGTCGCTGAGGGTGAGTTGAAGAGCGTCATAGCCATATTTGGCGTTCATGCCTTGCACCAATCCACGCAACATAGCCTTGCGGGCTTCAAAACGCTCGCGGTCGTGGTCGCGAATGATGAAGCTCAACTGCGCGCGCTCCACCGTTCCGGAGAGGTTGGTGAGGTGGAAGAAACCTTCGTAGCCCGTGGTGTGTTCGGGTGTTTCAAATTCGGGCATCTTCTGCACGAGTTCGGTGGCTAGGCGTGCGGCATTAACCATCTTGTCTTTGGCATAGCCAGGATGCACACTCACACCAGTGATGTCAATCTTGGCAGAAGCCGCGTTGAAGTTCTCAAACTCCAGTTCGCCGCGCTCACTTCCATCCATGGTATACGCCCATTCGCAACCGAATTTCTTCACGTCAAACTTGTGCGCACCGAGTCCGATTTCTTCGTCGGGATTGAAACCCACACGCACCTTGCCATGCTTGATTTCGGGATGCGCCAAGAGATATTCCATGGCAGAAACGATTTCAGCAATACCTGCTTTGTCGTCAGCTCCAAGCAGCGTGTGACCGTCTGTTACGATGATGTCTTCTCCCACGTGGCGAAGGAGTTCGGGAAATTTCTCCACACTTGTCACGATGCCTGCTTCTGCATCCAGTACGATGTCCGTACCGTCGTAATTCTCCACAATGCGTGGACGCACGTTCTCGCCCGAAGCATCAGGACTCGTGTCTATGTGAGCGATGAAACCAATGGTGGGAACAGCTTTGTCTGTGTTGGCAGGAAGCGTGGCATAAACATAGCCCAATTCGTCCATTTCCACCTCAGCCATACCGATGGATTTTAATTCTTCCACGAGGTATTCTGCCAAGCGAAATTGCTTTTCGGTGCTAGGCGTGGTGTTGGTGCTGTCGTCGCTTTGTGTGTCGAAACTCACGTATTTGAGAAAACGGTCTACAATATTCGTCATTTGTTGTTGTTCTTTGAGGTAAGTACCATGCTAATGCGCCCTTTTATCGTAGCTTTCCCCTAGATAGCAAGCTATCACTAGTGAATAAGCCCTATAAAGTGGTGTCGTTCCTACAAAAGTAACTACTTTTTTTGGAACTTCGCCCGTTTTGTACTATATTTGCGTAGTTAAGTTCACAAAAATCACATAATGAAAGCCTTTTTACTCTCTCTCACGATATGTTCGGGTATTGCCATGGGGGCAAAAGCTCAAGTGGAATTGGTGAATCCTGTGCCGCACATTGTCACTTCTACTCGTCATCTTTCACCGCTCCCAAAGCGTGGTCTGTTACTGCCGACCGTCAGCGACAATCTTCTTATGCCGTCTCTGCACTTGCTGAGATTGGCGTAGAACAACTTGCCAAAGCGGGCAACTTCCGCGTCACCCTCGGTGTTGTGGGCGATCGTAGCGTCAGCAAGTTTAAGAAACTTGTGCCTCAACAACAGGAAGGCTACTACATGGCAGTAGGTCCGAAGGGTGTTGTCATTGCCGGTCGCGATGAGCGCGGACTTTATTATGGTGTGCAAACCTTGCGCGACATGATTTCCAAAGGACAGCTCGAGACTTGCACCATCCAAGACTGGCCCGATGTGAAATTCCGCGGCGCCATCGAAGGTTTCTATGGTCGTCCTTGGAGTCACGAACACCGCTTGCGCCAGATTGATTTCTATGGTCGCAACAAGATGAATGTCTACATCTATGGTCCGAAAGATGATCCTTATCACCGTCAGCATTGGCGCGAGGCATATCCTGAGAATGAAGCAAATTGCTCCAAGAACTCAATGTCCGTGCGCACCAACGTGGGGTAAACTTCTATTGGGCAATCCACCCTGGACTCGATATCAAATGGACGAATGAAGATCGCGACAATCTTGTGAACAAACTTGAGAAGATGTATGGTCTTGGCATCCGCTCTTTTGCTGTCTTCTTCGACGATATCTCGGGTGAAGGTTCGCGCGGTGAGAAACAAGCTGAGCTCCTCAACTATGTAGACTCTGTCTTTGTGCGCAAACATGGCGATGTGTCGCCTCTCTTGCTCTGTCCCACCATCTACAATCGTGCATGGAGCGGCAAGGGAGATGTTTATCTCCACACTTTGGGACAACACCTTCGTCCAGGCATCGAGGTGATGTGGACGGGCAACAGCGTGGTGCACACCATCGAGAAGGAAGGGATGAACTGGATCAACGAGCGCATCCGTCGCAAGGGCTACATATGGTTCAATTTCCCCGTCAATGACTTTGTACGCGACCATCTTCTCCTCGGTCCCACCTACGGCAATGGGCTTGACATCGCAGACGATCTCTCGGGTTTTGTGAGCAATCCAATGCAATATGCAGAGAGTTCTAAGATTTCTCTCTATTCTCTCGCAGACTATCTGTGGAACATGAAGCCCTACGATGCGATGACCTCATGGAAACGTGCCATTGAAGACTTGCTTCCTGCGCAGAGTGAAGCATTGCAAGTGTTTGCTTCTTACAACGAAGATTTGGGTCCTAATGGACATGGTTTCCGTCGCGATGAAAGCCGTGAGCTGAAATCTCTCTGCGATCAAGCCATAAAGGGCGACCTCTCTACGGCAGCACAACTCCGTGAGCACGCGCAGTCGCTTGCCACTTCTTGCGATCTCCTCATAACCGATAAGACCAATCCGTGGCTCATCGAGGAATTGCAACCTTGGTTGCTGCAAGGTAAGCACTTGGCACAATATGCAGAAGCGGTGACCTATCTCGCAGAACTTGTGGCAAACGGACAGAACAATGCCACCGCTACGGAAGGCGCACCCTTGATGAGTTTCGATGCACAATACAATCGTGCTCGTGCTTTGCAAAAGGAAATGTATGATCTCGAAGCCAATCGCAATCTGCTCCACGAATATCAAACTGGTATTAAGCTCGGCACCCTTCGTTTTCTCCCTGCCCTCAACAAGCTCTTCGCGGTAGCCACTGAGAAGATGAATGCACAAGCTGGAACGCACTACGAAGTGGTGACACAATATCAACCCTTCACCATTGACACCGATGTGCCTCAGCTCAAGCTCCAGCCCATCAGCATCTATGGTGGTGAAGTGAAGGTGGCTCCTTCTCACGAAATCATCACTTGGCCCGTGGGTTCTCATTTCACCCTCACCACAGATCGCCCTGTTACGCTCCGTGGCATGGACTTCAGCTTTGGCAAGGTGGGCACAGCACCTCTCTTCCAACTCGAGTGTCTCCGTCCTGATGGCACTTGGCAGAAGGTAGCTCTCCTGCACTACAACGATAAAGATCAGGTGATCCACACTGGCAATGAACTGGGTGGTATGACTGTGCGCGCTATTCGCATCACCAACATTAGTGGAGCAGAACAACAGCTCAACTTCCGTCATTTCAAGTTCATTAAAGACTAACATTTGTGCTGACAAACGCTGCGTTTTTGGGCGGTTCTTTGTCTAACTAGAAATAAAGCCGTAAATTTGCAGCCAGCATTTTCAATCGAAACAATAAACAACAGACCAATATGCAAGAAACTATTCTCGCAATCTCCGGCAAGGCTGGACTCTTCAAGCTCGTGGGACGTGGCAACAACACGCTCATCGTAGAAACTATCGACGAAACTCACCGTCGCACCACAGCTGGTGCTCGTGATCGTGTCACTTCTCTTGCCGACGTGACGATGTACACTGAAGCTGACGATGTGCCCCTCATGCAAGTGTTCCAAAACATCTGCGATGCACTCAAGGGTGAGCCCACTTCTTTTGGCTATAAGACTGCATCTGAAGCTGAACTTACCAAATTCATGGACGAAGTGGCACTTCCTGCTTGGGACCGTGATCGCGTTCGTGTGAGCGACATCCGCAAGTTGGTGCAATGGTATAACCTCCTCGTGCAAGCTGGTTACAAGGAATTCGTGGTTGTTGTAGAAGACGCAGAGGTTGTCACCGAAGAAGCTGTAGAAGAAAAGGCTACTGCCAAAAAAACTGCAACTAAAAAAGCTAGCAAGAAATAAGTTTTTTGCAAACGAAGTTTTCTCCTCTCTATTGAGAGGTGAAAGTACGCATACTACAAATGAGCGAGAAGACATCATCTATTGATGGTCCTCTCGCTCTTTTCATTTGCGCGCAGGAAATCCTAAAACTCTTCCGCTACTTCTCTATAAGTCGTGCATAGATGCGAAAAACGGGTCCAGATGCAACATACTCATACAAAAACTCCCCCGTTGTGAGAACAACGAGGGAGTGTGGAATGCGGAATTTAGAAGTTCGGATTAACGCAGCTTCTTTGTTCGTCTTGCAGATGATCACTCTGCATCTTTGCAACATCTTGTGGTAAAAGTAGTCTTTGTCCGCTCTTGATGAATTGATCGGCAAGATAGTTTGCACCAAATATATTAATGTGCGTTCCATTGCAAAGCACGGACTTTCCATCGACCATCAAATCTGCAGGAAGCATCGGAAGAAGATTTATCCAACGCACCTGAGGGAAATAACTATCGATTTCTTGTTTCACCTTGCAAAATCTTGCTCAGCTTTCGCATATTCCTCGTTGCGCAATATAGGTTCTGGCAAAATTTGCGCGAGCAGATTGCCTTTTCCCATTACTTTATGATAGGTTTCTGCAACACGATACGTATTATAGGTAAAACAGCTATTCACAAGAATCACCTTTTTCCCCTCCTGCAAACAATGCGCAATCACATTTTGAACAGGAGGTAAAGCCTTCGCAATGAACCCCGGATGCCACCAGTTGAGACTGATGATAACGGTGCTATATTTGTCGAGTTCTCCCGCAAGACGATAGGTGCGCAAGGCATCTAATTCCTTTTTGAAATCGCCTTTTTCACCCACATGTGGCAATATTTCTTCATACTGTTCGGCTGAAATCGTGGGAACACCAGTATATAATTGTGGAAAATGTGCTGAAACTCCCGAGAATGTAGCCCTCCAACCTTCGTGCTTTCCCACCTTATCGAAGAAATCGTGCAACTGCATAGTATGGGAGTTACCAATAATCAACGTGTGATTATCGGCAAGAGAGTCACCCACTGTTTTGTAAGCCAGTTCCTTCTCGGAAACATTCACACTTCCACGATACACATAAGGAAACATCTCTTTGGGAATGCTTCTGCCTTGCATATACAATACCCCGACCACAAGCACAGGTAAACATAGTAAACCAGTCCTGTGCGAGAGAAAGACCACTGACGATGACGAAGAGGTTGCTCTATGAAATAATAAGAAGCAATGCTGAACAACACCGTGAGCAAGGCTACCACCGCAAGCACTTGAGGTGTGAGTTGTTTTCCCAACAGGTAGTGAGCAAATGCCAACAAAGGCCAGTGCCACAAATAGAGAGAATAAGAGATTTTTCCCACAAACACCACAGCGCGATTGGAAAGCAAATTCTTCACCCAATTCGTTCCCAAACCTGCGTAAATCACGGCAGCAGAAGCGATGCAGGGAATGGCAGCAGCAAAACCAGGAAACCACGGAGATTTGTTAGGGAAAGAAATAGTCAAGCAAACAACAAGTACCAAAAGTCCCAGCGAACCCACGACATTAGCACGCGTAGAAGAGATTTCTTTTGTAGAGTTCGACACCGCTACCGCCAGAATAGCTCCGATGAGGAGTTCTCCAAAACGAAGATGAGGGAGATAATATGCCACCAGTTCTGAGTCATGATAACTTATGGGGAAGAATGCGCGTGAAAAACTGAAGACAGCCAACAAAACGAGCACCCAAATCACAGGAGTATTCAATTTTGTTCCATTCTTACTCGCACTTCTCACCACAAACATAATCACCAACAGAATGAGGGGATAGAGGAAGTAGAATTGTTCTTCCACCGCTAGCGACCAAAGGTGATTCAGGGGTTGCAATTCAACGATTGGTGCAAAATAGTCCGTGTTTTGTGCAAAAAAGATGTTCCCAGAGAAGAAAACACTCCACAGAGCAGAACTTCGTGTGGGATTCCAATCATCGCTTCCAGGCACCATCAGTTGTCCTCCCACTACGAGAACAAAGATGACCACCGCGAAGAAGGTGGGCAAGATCCGACGCATTCTTCGGAGATAGAAGTTTTTGAGCGAAAAAGTGTTGGTGGAGAGTTCTCGGGAAGAGAATTCCTCCAATGAGATAGCCGGAAATGACAAAGAAGATGTCTACTCCGAGGAAACCACCAGGCAACCACGAGGAGTTGAGGTGAAAAAGGATGACAGAAATCACCGCAACCGCGCGCAGTCCATCAATGTCGGGACGATAGGTCATTATATTACTTTTGTTACGAGAGTTGTCTTAGAAAGTTGAGTTATTTATAGAAGTGAAATCACAGTGAAGTGAGTTTATATCCTAAGCCTAAACAAAGGATGCCACCTATAAAACTGACGATGCCGTAAAGTAAGGCGATTTCCCACTGTTGGTTGCGTCCAAGGAGAAAGAGATCGTTGGTGAAGGTGGAGAATGTGGTAAATCCTCCACAAAGTCCGACAGTGAGAAATAGTCGAAGGAAGGGTGAGGGATGATGTTGCAAAAACCAACCATTGAACAAGCCTAGAAGCAGACACCCAATGAGATTGGCAGTTAATGTTGCCCAAGGAAAATGTTGGAGATTGGGAGTACCCAACCATAGACTCAGGAGATAACGCAAAACACCTCCAAGAAAACAACCTAAACCAACGGATAAGAAGTTAGACATTAGAGAATAGACGTTAGAGGTTCTAGAGAAACTAGAAGCTCTAGAAAAACTAGAAATCCGAGAAGAACTAGAAACTCTATAAGAAACTAGAACAAAAACAGCTCTCTCTTCGCTGGCTACTAGCCTGCGTAAATCAAGAAAATGGCAGGAGTCTTGCCTAAATCGGGAAAGCCCGTCTGTTTCCACGCTTTGAGCGAACGCGTACAAATCCACTCTTGTTCGGTGGTGATGCCGGCTGCTACACAAAGACGCGTCTTGGGAGAACAAGCGGAGAGGATGTCTGCAAAGAGTTTTGCATTGCGATAGGGAGTCTCGATAAACAACTGCGTCTGGTGCTCCTCGCGCGAACGACTTTCCAATTGTTTCAAACGCTTGCTGCGCGCTCCGCCATCAATGGGGAGATAGCCGTGAAACGCAAAACTCTGTCCATTGAAGCCTGATGCCATCACGGCTAAGAGGATGCTGGAAGGTCCCACGAGGGGTACAACTTTCAGTCCTTCTTGTTGGGCAATCGCCACAAGGTCTGCCCCAGGATCTGCCACAGCAGGACAACCGGCTTCGCTGATTACGCCTACATCCTCGCCCTTGCGCAGGGGATTGAGATATTCGCTGAATCGCGAACGGTCAGCGTGCTTTCCCATTTCATAGAAGGTGAGACTGTCGATGTCAATGTTGCGATCAACGGCTTGAGAAACCTTCGCGCAGTGCGAATTTCTTCGACTATGAAATGACGAATGCCACGCACTATCTCTGCATTATACGCAGGTAGCACGCGGTCGTGGGAGGTATCTCCCAAGGTGACGGGAATGAGATAGAGACTAGACATGAGCTAGACTTTAGAGATTAGACGTTAGGGGTCGCAGACCCTTTTTCGCTCGGCTTCGGCTTCGCTCGCCTCGGGGAGCTATTAGACATTAGACGTTAGAGGGACTAGAAAAACTAGAACCACTAGAAAAACTAGAAGCCCTTAGAAGAACCGAGCCCCGCTTGTCGGGGCGAGCGAAAAAGGGTCTGTGACCCAAATCAGCCATCAGCTTCTTTGCATAAAAGCAGAGAAAGTTTTCTGTCCTTTGAGGAAGAAACCAACAATCAAACTCCGATTGACGCGCTCGGGAATAGGATTGAGCACCATTCGAGAGAGATTTTCTTGTCGATCTTTCACAAAATCAGACTGCCATTGGTGGAAATCGCGACGCGCTTTGCGCACGGCTTTGGCATTCTCCCAATCGCCTTTCACGAGAAACTGCACAAAAGCCACAAAATCCAGAAAGCGTCGCACACGCATCACGTGCTTCAATTCTGCGTCAGGCAAATTCTTGAAAAGCATCGTGAGATTATTGCGAAAGTTGAGATAAGTTTTGCGCGGATGTTCCTGCGGCAGTGTGCCACCACCCACATGATACACTACACTATGGGGCACACACACAATGCCACGACCACGAGCGCGCAGACGCCAACAGAGGTCAATCTCCTCATTGTGTGCAAAGAAGCGACCATCTAGTCCACCCACATTCCACCAGTCAGACTGACGAATGAGCAGTGCCGCACCCGTAGCCCAAAAGATAGACGCGTTGTCATCATATTGCCCGCGGTCTTTCCACCACAGAGAGCAGACGACCACGGCAGAAAGGATAACCATAGCGGTCTATATATCCACCGGCAGCTCCGGCATATTCTAAAGTGTCGTGCGCCCATTCGGCACGAAGTTTCGGTTGCGCAGCCGCCACTTCGGGATGTTGCTCCATATATGTATGCAACGGACGAAGCCAATCGGCAGTGACGCGCACATCGCTATTGAGCAACAAATAATACTCATAGCGTTGAGGAGCAATGATTTCCAACCGTCGGAAAGCCTCATTGTAGCCTTCGGCAAAACCATAGTTGCGGTCTAGCACGAGGGTGCGCACTTCGGGAAACTCTTGTTGCAGGATTTCCAAAGACTCATCGGTCGAACCGTTGTCTGCCACGATGACCTCACCCAAGGGGTGGGAATGCTCCACCACCGAAGGCAGAAATCGGCGCAGCATCTCGGCTCCGTTCCAGTTGAGAATGACGACAGCTATCATGAATGCTTGGTTATATTTAATGGATTTTGCTCTTCTTCATAAGAGAAAATTCGTTTCAGGATGATAAGCATGAGCCATTCTCATGCACGAAATTCGGGTGTAGCGCGGAGGGAGATGCAATTATTCCACAGGAGTGGCAATGAGCGCATCTTCATTTTCGGTGAAATCACCCAATCGCACGCGGTCCAGTTCATCGGGATGAGGAGTAGCCCCTTCAGCCAGTTGCACGCGGATGTAATTATCCGTCCAGCCCATCAGCGGTTTTCCCTCACGCAGATGCTCCCACAACACAGTGCGCTCAGATCCGATGAATTGACGATAGTGCGCCTTGCGCTTCTCTTCAGAAAGTGCAAGCAAACGTTTGCTTCGTTCGCGCTTAGCTTGCGCGTCTACCACGTGGGGAATGCGCAAAGCCGCCGTGCCTGGACGTTCGGAATAACTGAAAACGTGGAGTTGCGAAATGGGAAGCGAAGCAATGAATTCGTAGGCTTCTTCGAAATTCGTCCGTTTCACCACGCGTACCCACAATCACATCGACCCCAATAAAGGCATCGGGCATAATGCGACGAATGAGTTCCACCTTCGAACGGAAAAGCGCAGTGTCGTAGTGACGTTGCATCAATTTCAACACCCCATCGCTTCCGCTCTGCAGCGGAATGTGGAAGTGCGGCATAAAGGCGCGACTCTTGCTGCAGTAGTCCACAATCTCATCCGTGAGCAAGTTGGGTTCGATGCTCGAAATGCGATAGCGCGCAATGCCCTCCACTTGGTCAAGCGCCTGCACGAGTTGGAAGAAGTTTTCTCCCGTGGAGCGTCCGAAGTCGCCAATGTTCACACCGGTGAGCACAATTTCGCGTCCACCTGCTGCTGCTGCATCTTCAGCCTGCGCCACCACGTCGGCAATAGTAGCATTGCGCGACAAACCACGTGCGGCGGGAATGGTGCAATAGGTGCAGAAATAATTGCAACCATCTTGCACTTTGAGAAAATAGCGTGTGCGCTCACCTCTGGAACAAGAAGGCACGAAAGTCTTTATATCTTTGAGAGGAGTGGTATAGAAAATGCCACCGTGCGATTCCGTTTCAGCTTTCACACCCATAGAGTGCGCTTCGTAGTGTTCCTCAATGAGTTCTATGATGCGTCCCTTTTGTTCCTGTCCCACCACGAGGTCCACCCCCCTTCGATTTTGGCAATGTCTTCGCCCGAAAGTTGAGCGTAACAGCCCATCACGGCAATGAAAGCATTGGGATGTTCACGATGAAGGCTGCGGATGGCGTGTCGGCACTTGGCATCGGCTTCACCCGTGACACTGCACGTATTGACGATGCAGATGTCAGCCGTTTCTTTTTCTTCGGCAGGCATACAACCGCGTGCAGTGAGTCGGTCGCGCAGCGTGGACGTTTCGGCATAGTTGAGTTTGCAACCCAACGTCACGAAAGTAGCCTTTTTGTTGGAGATGATGGAGGGAGAATGCACTGTAGAAGCCGCGTTTTGCTCCTGCGTTGTTGGAGCTTCCGCGGCTTTTGTATTGTTCTTGTTCTGAGTAGTTAAGTCGTTTGTATTCATATTCAAGTGCAAAATTACGGCTATCTGCTGGGAATGCCAAATTTTGAGCGTGTTTCGTGCGATTTCTTTGCTACTGCAAGTCAGCTTTCTAGAGCATTTCTTTCAATAAGTCCACCACTTCTACATCAGCTGGCAACCATTGCACGTCTTCCAACTCAGAGCGGCTCAACCATCGTGAGGCTTTGTGCTCCAAAAGTGACAGATTTCCTGCCACCACTCGACACAGATAGCAGTGCATCGTGAGGTGAAAATTTGGATAATCATGCGTCACCGTGCACAGTCGTTCCCCGACTTCCACGTGAGTAGCCAGTTCTTCCTGAATTTCTCTGCGCAAAGCTGCTTCGGGACTTTCCCCAGTTTCTAATTTCCACCAGGAAATTCCCACCATCCTTGCCATTCTCCATATCCTCGTTGTGTAGCAAACACGCGTTGTTGCTCGATAATCACGGCTGCCACTACTTCGATACTCTTTCGTTCTTCTGCCATTGTGGGTTGTGTGTTAAATATTTCTACTGCAAAAGTACCTTTTTCAGTGGACTTTGAAAAAAAGTGGAGGAGAAATCTGTGACCATTGTAGAATGTAGTATTGATTTGCACTGAAAATATAGATCAAAATTTGTGTTCATAAAAAACTAATCATTATATTCGCGATTGATAAGGTGTGAACTTGAAAAAATTAGCAAAGTGAATATTGAGTGGACTAGACTAAGGTCATATAATGGTGACCAGAAAAATGCGTTTGAAGAACTTATTTGTCAATTGGCAAGGGCAGAAGAGATTGAGGGTAAGCGAAAATTTGTGAGAGTAGCAGCTCCAGATGCTGGGGTTGAGGCATATTGTATCCTTGATAATGGAGAAGAATTCGGTTGGCAAGCTAAGTTTTTCAGTTCTATTGGTGATTCTCAGTGGAGTCAGCTTACCAAATCGTTCGAAACAGCTCTGTCAAAGCATCCTCGTCTGACAAGGTATTATATCTGCATTCCTCTTGATAGAGCAGATGCAAGGCTGAGAGGTAGGAAATCTTTATTAGATCGATGGAATGAGAAGGTAGATGATTGGACTCAGATTGCTAGAAGACAAGGACGTAAGATAGAGTTTGTGTATTGGGGTGATTCAGAGGTATTTGATAGATTGAGCAAAACTGAACATGCTGGACGACGATATTATTGGTTTAGTCAGGAGGAGTTCTCTGATAGTTGGTTTAGTCAAAAGTTGGAGGAAAGTATTTCTAATCTCGGAGTGCGTTATCAACCTGAACTTAATTTCCAATTGCCGATATCGCGTACTTTTCAAGGTTTGTCAAGGGGAAAATATTTTCATTTTCAATTTGAAACATCTTTTCGTCAGTTCCGAAGAGAGTTCAACGAGTACATGATGCGACCAGACATCGAAGAGGTTCGAGCTGAAGTAGAGAAAATCGATCTATTATACAATGAAATAACGGATCTTATTGCTCAGATTGACTTTGTAGAAGTTTGCATAGTTCCTCAAGAGCGATTGACCTTTCTTTTAGATGCCATACAAGATACGATAATTACTTTAATAAATGAGCTTTATGAATCTGGGTTAAGAAAGTCCGAATACGCAGAAAAAATATCTAGTTTTTATCTTTCATCAAAGTATGAATCTGAGATTCGTAAATTCAGAAAACTAAAAGAATCGATTCGGAACTTTAGGAGTTTTATCACTAGCTCATCTGTTAGTTTATCCAATAGCCCGTTTCTTGTTTTAACAGGAGAGGCTGGTGTAGGTAAATCACATTTACTAGCAGATATAGCATGTAATAGGACAAAACAAGGGGCACATACGCTATTACTACTTGGGCAACAGTTTGCTACACAAGAAGATCCTTGGACTCAGATAAAAAAGCTATTACAAGTACAATGCGATAGAGATACTTTTCTCGGAGTTCTTAATGCTAAGTCAGAAGCATCAGGAGCAAGAGTCCTTATTTTCATAGATGCTATCAATGAGGGGCAGGGTAAAAATATCTGGAAAGATCACATCTCAGGCTTTATAACTACTCTCAAGCGATTTCCTAATATCGGACTCGTTTTGAGTCTGAGAACATCCTATGAGAAACTTCTTATTCCAGATATAGATAGCCTAGGAGCAACAAAGCTCATACATTCTGGCTTCTCTGGACAGGAATACAATGCCTCTAAGCTGTTCTTTGACAATTATCAGATTAAACAGCCAAGTATTCCTCTGCTTCATCCAGAATTCTCAAATCCTTTGTTTCTCAAATTATTCTGTGAAGGACTATTCAAAAAAGGGCTTCACGAAATTCCAGATGGGTATGAAGGGATTAGCAGTATTCTAAACTTCTATTTAGATGTTGTAAATGAGAAAATATCTGATAAGTACAATTATCCACGAAAACTTTTTTTAGCTCATAAGGTTCTGAAAAGAATAGCAGAAAGAGTTGCAGAGACGAACAACTCTTACTTGAGTTATGAGGATGCTTTCAGTTTTATTGAAAATCTTGAGGAGACGAAAAGCATTTTAGACAAATCTCAATTTTTTCAAGATCTAATCTCTGAGGGACTATTGACTGAAAATATCTATTGGGATAAAGGAGGTAATCCTATTGAGGGCATATATATAGCTTACGAGCGGTTTAGTGATCATTTGATAGCCTCCTATTTGTTAGAAAGTATTTAGACAAAGGAAATCCAATGGAAACTTTCTCTGATAGGAATAATAAACTGGGATGTGTCTTGTCGGATTTGTATAGTACTTATCACAACAAAGGATTAATTGAAGCTTTGTCTATACAATTGCCAGAGAAAGTCGGACTGGAACTATATGAAGTAGCTGAGCATGCCAAGGCATTCGAGCCTGTTATTTCGGGTTTTATCGAAAGCATTATTTGGAGAAAGAAGGAGACTCTTAGTGATAAGCAAATTAGCTACATTAATGAAACTATAGAAGGCTACGAGTATGAGAAGTACTTTATAGATACAATTTTATTGGTTACCTCTAATCCTGGACACTACTTTAATAGCGATTTCTTGCATAATGTTCTTGCTCCTCTTTCTATGGCAGACCGTGACGCTTGGTGGACTCAACTAATTCATGATATGTACTTAGGTGATTTAGATATTCCAACGACGATTCGGCGTATTATAGACTGGGCATGGATTGATGATATTAGAGAAAGTCTATCAGATGAATCAGTCAGACTGATGAGCCAGACAATGATATGGTTTTTGGTTAGTTGTAATAGAATATTACGTGATTCCTCAACAAAAGCTCTAATTTGTCTGCTTAGAAATAGAATACACGTGTTGATGCTACTTCTCGACAGATTTAAGGAAATGAATGATCCTTATGTTCTCCAACGAATTTATGCCGTTGCCTATGGTTGCGCCGTACGGACAACTAATATAGAGATTCTAAAGCCATTGGGAGAATTGGTATATAAATTGATATTCAACACTGAAGAGGTTATTCCTGATATCCTTTTGCGAGACTATGCCAAGGGTATAATTGAGTACGCAGTTTTTAAAGGACATAAATTTGAGTTTGATTTGGCTCGAATTCGCCCACCATTCAGAAGTGAGCTACCTGAAAGTTTTCCCTCAAACGACGATATAGATCATTACAAGTTTGACCATTCTCAGAAGGATATTAAAACAGATCCATGGGGATTTAATGCTATAGTAAGATCTATGACTACAGAATATGGAAGAGGTGTTGGTGGCTATGGTGATTTTGGTAGATATATTTTTGAAAATGCTCTATCTCATTGGGATATAGATGTTGATGGGCTAAGCAATCTAGCTATACAATGGATTATTGAAAAGTTTGGCTATAATGTAAAGAAACATGGCTGTTTTGATCAGAGGATTGGGTATAGGGGACGAGGACATTACTTTGAAGAAAGGATTGGTAAAAAATACCAATGGATTGCTTTTCATGAGTTACTAGCGAGAGTTTCGGATAATTGCACCTTTTGCTATGATCGATATGGAAATAATATAGAATCTCTGTATGAAGGGCCTTGGGAGCCATTTGTTAGAGATATTGACCCAACTATAACACTCCGCAGAAATGAAAAGAGAAAAAATGCAAAAACTGGTTCCCTCCTCTATCTTATTCAAACTGGGAGCATTCAAATAGAGATTGGGTACACTTGAAAGATGATCTATTAAATCCAATAGACCAAGTCTTAGTTGTTGATGAACACGGAGTAGAGTGGCTTGTTCTGAATATGTGCCCAGATTGGAGAGAACCAGACCCTTTAGATGAAAAGGAGAGTGATAGTCTGAAGAAGAGACTAGTCTATGACTTGAGTAGCCATATAGTCCGCAAAAAAGATCTTCCCAAGATACTTGGTTGCTTGGAAAACTCTGATCTGAGAGGATGTGGACTATCTGAAAGCAAGGTTCGATACGAAATGTTTAGTCGAGAGTATTATTGGGCATCTGCTTATGATACGTTTAAATCAGAGTATTACGGTGGCAATAACTGGGACAACTTTTACGATAGACGTACAAATCGAAAACTTATTTGTAAAGTGGCAAAGACTGCAATCGAATATTTATGGGAGAACGAGCATGACTACTCCAAAGATGAGTCCATTAGCTTCTATAAGCCTTCAGAACTCGTTTTTCGCTTACTCAATCTACAGTATACAGATGTAGAGGGAATACTAGCCAATGCTGAAAGAGAAATAATTTGTTTTGACCCTAGCATTAAGTATAACATGCCTAAATGTTTGCTAGTAAGAAAAAAAGACTTCTTAGAAACCCTTGATGCCAAAAATCTAAGTGTTTTTTGGAGCATTTTGGGAGAGAAGCAAGTTCTCGGATTTTCTGCTAAACCAGGAGAGTGGATAGGAAGACAAACGATTTCTGATTTAGTATATTTTGAGTCTGGAGATTTCAAAAGTAGTTCCTATTGTAACATAGAAGAAAATGGCTCGCAATTCTAAGCATCGTAAACTTATAATATTGTCAGGAAATAGTCTGGATGATGTAGATAACAGTTAAGACAAAAATAAAGGCGTTCAATGCGAACGCCTTTATTGATTTTACGAATTGCTGAGGGTGATTTTCTGCAATTGATGAAGCTTCGCCTCAACAAATCATTTTCCCACGCAGAAGTTTTTGAAAATCGTGCCTAACACCTCGTCGGTGGTGACAGCACCGCCAGTGATTTCGGCAAGATGGAAAAGGCATTCGCGCAAGTCTTGAGCCACAAAGTCACCAGAAAGGTGGGTGGAAAGTCCGTGGCGCACGCGGCGAATGTCGGCAAGCGCAGCAGTGAGCGCAGCGTAGTGACGCGCGTTGGTCACAATGATATCGCCAGCAGAAGTCGTGTTTTCTTGCGCCAAACCTACAAGCGTGTCGGTGAGCGTGTCAAGACCCAGTCCCTCTTTTGCACTGATAGACAATTTGACAATCGGCGGTTCTTGTTGAGAAGAGAGAGAAGCCCCTGAAATCCAATGCGTCAGCGGTTGAGTGAGCAATTCGTTCATCGCCTTCTCTTCCAGCAAATCAGCCTTATTGAAAAGTACCACCAACGGACGACTGTTCATCGCTTCCAAGATTTCCGTCCCCAGAGCTTCCATTTGTGAAGCCACTTGTGTGGCATCTACCACGAAAAGCACAATTTTAGCCTCCTCCAGTTTCTGACGACTGCGTGCAATACCCATTTGTTCCACTACATCCTCTGTGGAACGGAGGCCTGCTGTGTCGATAAATCGGAAGAGCGTGCCACCGAGTGTGAAGGTATCTTCGATGACATCGCGCGTAGTTCCGTGTACATCGCTCACAATGGCGCGGTCGTCGTGGAGCAATGCGTTGAGGAGCGTAGATTTTCCCGAGTTCGTACTGCCCACAATCGCTACTGGAAGACCGTTTTTTTCAACACATTTCCCGTGGCAAAAGAGTCGGCAAGACGTTGTGTCACGCTTTCAATCTGCGCAGCAATGGCATCGAGCGCGGAACGATCGGCAAACTCCAAATCTTCATGGTCGGAAAAATCCAATTCAAGTTCGAGCAAAGAGGTGAGATGCACCAATTGTTCGCGCAGCTCTCCGAGTTGTTTACTGAAATCACCGCGCATTTGGCTCATTGCCACTTGGTGACTCGCGGCAGTAGTGGAGGCGATGACGTCTGCCACGGCTTCCGCTTGCGACAAGTCCATCTTGCCGTTGAGAAAAGCGCGTTGCGTAAATTCGCCAGGAGCAGCGGCTTCACAACCTGCGGCAAGGAGCAACTGCACCACGCGCTGGAGGATGTAGGAAGAACCGTGACACGAAATCTCGGTAGCATCTTCTCCAGTGTAGGAATGGGGAGCTCGAAAAAGACTCACCAACACTTCATCGACGACTTTGTCGTTTTCATCGACGATGTGTCCAAAGGTGAGCGAACTTGCTTTGCGTTCGCTCAGTGGTTTGCCATTGACGGCTCGAAATATTTGTTCTGTGATGGAAATGGCTTGTGATCCTGACACGCGAACCACTCCAATAGCACCGCCCGAAGCAGTGGAAACAGCACAGATGGTAGAAGTAGACATCTTATTTAGACGTTAGAGATTAGACGTTAGAGGGGCACAGCCCCTTTCTGCTCGCCACGACGAGCGTGGCTCGGGCATTGCTAGACGATGATTAGACGCTAGAACTACTAGAAAAATCTAGAATCCCTAGGTGCTGATTCTAAACACGCGGATGCCCTTAGCATGGGAAATCCTTTTTAGATAATCCTCCAAAGTGCGCTCGTCAGCAATCACACGTTTGCGCTCACTCGAAGCGTGGAGCATATGGAGTTTTCCATCATTTCCCCAAAAAGCAATACCTTGGTGAGAATAGTCCAATCCCGCTTTTTGCGTCACCACCGTGATGATGTCACCATCGTGGATAGCCCCCAACTGTTGGAGTGAAAGTCCTGCATTCGATTTCGGAAGAAAGCGACCCACTTTTCCTGAATATTTGCGCTCTAATTGAGCAATTTCGCGCACACGTTCAGGATGATTCTTGAGAAAGGATAAGAGCCAGCGTGCGTACTCATATAGTTGAGGCGAATCTCCAACGGTTGAGTGAGCGTTTGAGGCAGCACCACTTCTTTTGCCACTTTGCGTTTCGTCAAATCAGCCATCCAAAAAGAAAGATAGTGCAAACGCGAGGTATACCCCCGATTCTTTCCATCGAAATAACGGATTTTCTCCAAATTTCGTGTGTAACTCGCCACGTCCGTTTTCCCTTCGCGACGCGTCATCGCCAGTGCTTGACTCGTTTCCACCAAAGTAGCACAATCCAAACCTTGGAGATTTACCACTACCTGTTCTGGGTCAGACACTTCCAAAGTGGCTGCCACGTAGGGGCGACCAAGAAACTTGCGGGCAAAATCTAGCGGAGTCTTGAGCGACTTATCAGCAAGAAGTCGTTGCACCTCCGCTGCATCTGCTGCAGCACACACCACCCCTTGTGGCACCTTGTCCGACTGTGCCGGTGCAAGAGAAGAGGAGGCAGCTGAAGTTTGCGCCACTGCTGCTGTTTGCATCCAAGGCAGACACGCCCACAATGAAAAGAGTAGGCTAAAAAGACTTTGTAAGAGCATATTTTCAAGGAATGATAAAAAAGCAAAGAAGGCAGTGGAGTGCAGACCAAAGCCCACTCCACTACCAGATTTCTGTAGAACGAAGAACTATTTATCGGATGAGATCCACCGAACGCTTCACAAACGCATTGAGCGCTTCACCGCGGAGCAGACCATTTTGCAAGAGTGCAAGGTCAATGAGTTGTGATACCACTTGGTTTTCGCGAGCGTAACCTGCGAGAGCCTCATTGCGCTGTGTGTATTGCGCAGCAATGTCGTTGTTCACCTGTTCGAGTTCCGCCTTTTCTTCGGGAGTTACATCTTCAGGTTTCAAATCCTTTTGTGCTTCTTCGAGTGCAGTGCGACGAGCTTGCAAACCGCGGAGTTCAGCATCGATAGGCGCAAGTTTTTCGCCCGTAGCCGACACCACACCCTCGCCCACTTGTTTCACGAGCGGATGGTCTGTGTTGAGCACCAAACTGTACATATCGGGCATTTCGCCATAGAAAGCCATGCCAGGTTGCAAGCGTGCAGTCTCCTTCATGCGGCGCATGTATTCGCTTTGTGTGATGAGCACAGGAGCAGAAGCAGCACCCATAGCCGAAGTTTCGACATGGAATTGTGCTTTCTCCACTTGAGGCAACACCGCATTGAACACCGAAGTCAAGTTTTCGTTTGCCGCCTTGTCAGCTTCGTTCACCGTTTCGTCCTTCTTGGGGATGAGGCGTTCGGGAGTATCACCATCCACGCGCACAAAGCGAGTCTTTTCCCACTTCTGTTCGAGTTGACTCACGAGAGGAGCATCGAGTTGTCCATCGAGCAAGAGCACATTGTAGCCCTTCGCCTTTGCAGCTTCGATGTAAGAGAATTGCGCCTCGCGGTCGTTGGTGTAGAGACACACCAGTTGGTCATCTTTGTCGGTTTGGTTCTCCTTGATCGCTTCGCGATATTCCTCATAAGTGTAAGCCTTGCCGTCAATATCTTTGAGAAGAGCAAAGTTTTTCGCCTTGTCGTAGAAGTCAGGCTCAGAGAGAATGCCGTAGTGGATGAAGAGTTTGAGGTCGTCCCACTTTTCTTCAAACTGAGCGCGGTCGCTCTTGAAGAGAGAAGAAAGACGGTCTGCCACCTTCTTGGTGATATATTGCGAAATCTTCTTCACATTGCGGTCGCTCTGGAGATAAGAACGGCTCACGTTGAGCGGAATGTCTGGACTGTCAATGACCCCATGCAAGAGCGTCAGGAAGTCGGGCACAGTGTTTTCCACAGAGTCTGTGACAAACACTTGGTTGCAATAGAGTTGAATCTTATTGCGATGGATTTCGATGTTGTTTTTAATCTTGGGGAAATACAAACACCCGTGAGATTGAAAGGATAGTCCACATTGAGGTGAATCCAGAAGAGAGGTTCATCTTGCATGGGATAGAGATCGCGATAGAAATTGCGATAATCCTCATCAGTCAGAGTAGAAGGCGTCTTTGTCCAGAGAGGGTGAGTGTCGTTGATTATGTTGTCCTCAGCAGTGTCCACTTGTTGACCATCTTTCCACTCCTTCTTTTTGCCAAAGGCAACGGGGATGGGGAGGAAGCGGCAGTATTTGTTGAGCAGGGTTTGGATGCGACCCTCTTCGAGGAATTCCTTGTTTTCCTCGTCAATGTGCAGCACGATGTCTGTGCCGCGTTCCGCCTTTTCGGCAGGTTCGAGTGTGAATTCGGGAGTGCCGTCGCAGCTCCATTTCACAGCTTCCGCACCTTCGCGGTAGCTCTTGGTCACGATGTCTACACGACTTGACACCATGAACGAAGAATAGAAGCCCAAACCGAAGTGTCCAATGATGGTGGCAGCGTCGTCTTTGTATTTTTCGAGGAAGTCAGTAGCACCCGAGAAAGCGATTTGGTTGATGTAGCGGTCAATCTCTTCTGCCGTCATACCAATACCTTGGTCGCTGATGGTGAGTGTGCCAGCTTCTTTGTCAATGTTCACCGACACTTTCACGTCTGTGGTGTCGCCATTGAATTCGCCCTTACTGGCTAGGGTGCGAAGTTTTTGTGTAGCGTCAACTGCGTTGGCTACGATTTCGCGGAGAAAAATTTCGTGGTCGCTATACAAGAATTTCTTGATAACGGGGAATATGTTTTCGGTCGTGATGCCGATATGTCCTTTTTGTGTGGCCATGTTGTCAGCGTTTTAATGATGAGTTAATGACTTAATTTATTTGATTGTGATTTTGCAACATCCGTGCCAAAGGTGGTTCCGCCCTGCCATTCTTCCTCTTCTTGTTGCGAAGTCTGCATTTCTGGCGCGGTAGTGCGGAGGGAAAGTACGATTTGCGAAGAAAGAAAATGACATAAAAGTACAGAGTAGCTTGAACTGTTGCTAGCGAGTATACCTATATATAAGGTGACCTTGTATAATAAGGTGTGCATACTGATAATATACCATACAGCATATAGGATTCGGAAGACAATCATTATTGTGTATGGGGTGCCTACTGATAATATGCCACGTATTATTGTTGGACACGAAACGCCTTTTTACTTTTTATGGAGTGTATACTCGTAATATCAGCGTGTGCGCTTGTTTGTAACGACTGTCCACCTCAATACTATGCAGTTCTTTCTCCTTCAAAAGGAATTCCCCTATATATAATAAGGTGTACGTTGAGCATTTCGAAGAATACAGCTCTCGTCAATCCCGACATTTTGTCGTTTTTCTTGTATTTCTCTAGCCGACAGGAGATAAATCGTGCGCGTCTTCATCATAAATCTAAGTCGCTATGTAAGAAAATGGATTTAGATATAGAAAATAGTGTGTTAAAAATGCAATGTCTAGGTATAAAAATAATAGCGTTAAGTGGAAAAATGAAGGGGAAAGTGGTTTTTTCTTCAAAAAAAATAGGCGAACTCTTGCTAGCTCCAAATAGTATGTACCTTTGCATTGTTTTAATAGCAATTGATTGTTTCACTCTAAACTCACAAAGACAATGAAAAAGTTAGTTTTCATGTTCGTAGCTCTCGCAGCTATCTCTTTCGCTTCTTGCGGTAACAAGGCTGAAGCTCCTGCAACTACTGATTCTACTTCTGTAGATTCTACTGCTAACGACTCTACTGCTAAAGATTCAGCTGCAACTGACTCTGCTGCAACTCCTGCTGCTGCAACTCCTGCTGCTGCAACTGACAGCGTAGCTAAGTAATTAGCCGAAGCTACAAACAAGTAATCTAAGGATTACATGCCCTGATTGGGCAACTGAGAGAATTGAAACCAGTTGGAACTTTCGTTCCTGCTGGTTTTTTTATGTCCAAACCTCACTCGTTTCGTGAGGTTCAACCCCAATCAGTTTAGCATCTAATGACCGATTGGGAATTAACGAATAAGTGACTCGACACCAACGAAAGAGAGTACGCTCCAAACATAGATTTGGGGCGCACTCTTTTGCTTGTTAGGGCATGACCTTCGGCAGATTGTTGGTAAACTCTGTGCCCTATCAAGTGGGCTACAGCCTTAGATGCTGTGGTAAGATGGGAAGGAAAAAAAGGCGGTCACTAAAAGTCAAAGCCATGTTTGAGGGAGGACGTTAGTCGAGGTCTTCCGTAAACATACGACGGATGTGGCGTCGGCTGTGATAGGGTTGAATTATCACCAGCAAGAAGAAGAGCAAGGGCAAAGCGTCCCAAAGAATTTGCCAATAGTCGTAGGGCACGAAGGGCAAGGGAAAAATCGTTTGGTTGAACCAAATATTCGCGTCTTCCCAGCTTTGGAGCGTGCGCAACGTAATAGCAACCACAAACAGAGCGAGGCTCACATATAAAAAAGTGGTGGCAATCTTTTGGCTTCGGAGAGGGTGGATGCCGCGTTGCGCTAAGCGACGACGCAGGGTGAGCTGTTCTCGCTGCAAGCTGTCCTTTGCCATCGGTTCATCGGGGAGAGGTTGCTGCACAAAACTGTCAGGGTGCAGTGCCAATGCCACGCGGTCTGTAGCTGCATGGCTCGTCAAAAGCGCGCATTCCCCATAAGGGAGATTCAAACTATCGGTGAAGAGTCCTTGTTCCACCGCCCAAGTTTTGCGCAATGCCACGTTGCAAGCCTCGCAGCTGGCAGGACGATTCTTCAGCCATAGACGAAAATTAGACGCCTGCCATTCCATCGATTTAGTTGTGCACTGGGTTGTGCCCAATCACTGGTGGGAGCTACATATCCCACCACCACGTCACGATCTTCAGTGCATTGTTGTTTCATGCGTTCGAGCCATTGCGGAGAAGCCGGAAGGCTGTGAGGTGTCACCACCACCACCCAAGGAGCACGTGCCGAGCGCACCCCGAGAGTCAGCGCAAGTTTGCGTGGATAGAGGTTGCGATGCGTAAGTGGCACAAAGGTGAAACGCAAATTAGGGTAGTCGTTTTGCAGTCGCTGCACGATGTTGCGCGTTTCGTCTTCACCATCCGAAGCATCTGCCACCACCACCTCAAAGGGGAAAGACGTTTCTTGCTGCAACCACAGGGGAAGATGGCGTTCTACCCACCAATCATCGTTTTCGGTGGCAAGGACTATCGATATCTCCGGACGCGTGGCACGAGCAGAAGGCTGCGCATCAGCGATGCCCGCAGTGGGAGCCACGAAGGGAAGCGCCTCGTCTCTTTGGTGGCGCGCCAAACGTGCGAGTTTGCGAAAACTCCACGTGCGACACAGTCCATAGACCAGCGCACAACCGATGAAGAGTAAAGAAAAGAGGACAGAAATGATGATTTGCAACATAGAAGTCTACAGAGGAAGAGAGAAAAGAGAAGGGCAGGAGAGCAAGCACGCTTGTAGAGTGAGCTAGGCAAGTTCAGCTAAAAAAAGCGCAGACTAGCCTTGTTGTCTACGAAACTCAGCGACGGCAACGGCAGTGGCGATGGCGACATTCAAACTCTCGCTAGTGGGACGATGAGCAGGGAAACTAGGGATGAGCAAATGGCGATTTACAGAGGCTTCCACATCAGCACTGATGCCCTTGCCCTCGTTGCCCATGACCAAAATGCCAGAGTGGGGTAGGGGAGCCGCATAGATGTTGTCTCCATCTAAGAAAGTGCCGCACACAGCCACCTTGTTGGGCAGGCTTTCGAGCCATTGGGGCAAATCCACATACGACACTTTCACGCGGGCTATCGCGCCCATCGTGGCTTGCACTACTTTAGGGGCAAACACATCGGCAGTGTCGTGCGAGCACACCACGTGGTCGATGCCCCACCAGTCGGCAATGCGGACGATGGTGCCCAGGTTGCCAGGGTCTTGCACGCCATCGAGTGCCAGCACCATTTGTTGTTCGGTGGCAGCAGTCAACGTCTTTGTTTCCACTGCTGGGGGCATGTGAAACAAGGCTAAGCCATGTCGTGGAGTTTTGAGCTGCGACATCTGTTCCAGTTCGCGCTGGTTGATCACCACTATTTCCCTCCACGCGCCTCAGAAGTTGTTCCTCGCAAGTCTCGAGAAACGCTTCTGTGGCACACAACAGCTTGCAGGAGAGCAAAGGCAGCAGTTCGCGCAGCACTTTAGCCCCTTCGGCAAGGAAGAGACCCTCAGCGTCACGGTGTTTTTTTTGCGCGAATTGTCGAATCTGTTTGATGCGATTTTTGCCAATCATGTTGTTGCGTGGGAATTTAGATGAAAAAGATGTTGCAAAAGTACGCGCTTTTTCTGAAAAGAACTATCTTTGCAAATTAAAAAATAGACTATCTTCGTGAAGTTATTTCATATATCCTCATATATATATAGGTGCTGTGCGCAAATTAGGGCGTATCAGTGCTTTCTTTGCTTTGTATCGCGGTGGTCTTATCGTCTTGTTCCGCCACACGCTTTGTGCCAAAAGGTAGATATCTGCTTTCCAGCGTACATTTGCACAGCGAGCAGCCCGAAGTGTTGCCTTCCGACTATCGAAGCTATGTGCGCCAGGAAGCCAATTCTCGTTGGGTCGGCACTGTCAAAGTGCCGTTGGGCATCTATTGCCTGTCGGGCACCAACGAAAAGTGGTTGTTCAATCGCGTGATGCACCGCATCGGTGAAGCTCCTGTGGTCTATGATCCAGCTTTGATGCAATATTCGCAAGCCTCTCTCACCTCTGCTCTTCGTGCCAAAGGCTATTTGCAAGCGACTGTGACGGTGGATTCCACGTTGAAAGACCAAAGCATGCACCTGCGTTACACCATGCATCCTCGTCAACGTGCCTATGTGGTCAACGTCTATCGTGAGTTTGACAACGAAGCCGTGCGCCAAGAAGTGGAACGCGACTCCGTTGCCTCATTGCTCTACAAAGGGATGCCCCTCGACTTGGCAGTGCTCAACGAAGAACGAACCCGAATCGTGCGTCGCTTGCAGAATGCCGGCTTCATGAATGTCAACAACGAATTCATCTTCTTCACTGCCGACACGACTGCCCAAAGTCATGCCGTGGACTTGACCATGCACATCTCGCTTCCGCCCAAGGTGGAAGCCCAACTGGGCTATCAATGTTATCGCATTGGCAAAGTGACGGTGCAGGAAAATGTGTTGGATGAGGCTCCTGCCGACACCACTTATTATCGAAACATCTGCTTTGTGTCGCACGGCGGACAACAAATCAACCGCCGTGTCTATATGCGCCATCTCTTCATTGAGCCCGATAGCCTTTACCGAGATGTAGCGACACAATATTCTTACCAAAACTTGAACAGTTTAGGGGCAATCAGTTTCTCCACCATCCACTACACGCCACCCGAGGTGGGCGATAGCACCGTCGACGTCAATGTGTCGGTGCAGTTGGCAAAATCGCATGGCATCAGTTTTGACATCGAAGGCACAAACACGGCAGGCGATTTGGGAGGAGCAGCGTCTTTCACCTACACCCATCGCAATTTATTTAAGGGGGGAGAAAATTTATCCCTCAAACTGCGTGGTGCCTATGAAACCATCAGCCGATTGCAAGGCTATGCCAACCAGAACTACATCGAATATGGCGCTGAGGTAGCATTGAGATTTCCTTCTTTGCCTTTCTCGTTTGGAGAACGAATGTTTCGTTCCTATCGAGGCTCTACAGAGTTCTCATTGCTCTACAACTCTCAAAACCGCCCAGAATTCTATCGTCGCTTGCTCACTGGCACATGGGCTACCACTTGGAATGCTCATCGCAACCCCAATCTCCAGCACCGCTTCGACATCGTTTCGCTCAACTATGTCTTCATGCCCTGGATTTCTGCCACCTTCCGCAAAGAGTATCTTGAAGGCGACAATCCCCGTTATGCCGTCTTGCGCAATTCGTATGAAAATTTGTTCATCATGCGCTCCGCTTACGGCATCGTCTACAATTCGTTGCGCGGACGAAATGGCGGTTCGCTCAATCAAACCAATGGCTATCAAATCAAGGCCAGTGTTGAAACTGCGGGCAATTTGCTCTATGGTATAGCAAAGGTGCTCAAGATGCGCCGCAATGCCAATAACGACTATGCGATTCTGGACATCCCTTTCTCGCAATATGTGAAGTTAGACTTCGACTATTCCAAGTCGTTCCGCCTCACTGAAGCCAGTTCGCTCGCGACGCATGCGGCTTTTGGAGTCGCCATCCCCTATGGTAATTCCTCCATCATTCCCTACGAAAAACGCTATTTTTCTGGTGGTGCCAACTCTGTGCGTGGCTGGAATGTGCGCACCTTAGGACCTGGTGGCTATGTGGGACGCGATGGCAACATTGATTTTATCAACCAAACTGGCAACTTGAAGTTGGATCTCTCTGTGGAATATCGTGCAGCCCTCTTCTGGAAGTTTGAAGGCGCTGCCTTTGTCGATGCTGGCAATGTGTGGAACACGAGCGGTCATGCCGGCATGAGTGATGGACAATTCCACTTCAACAACTTCTATCGTCAGATTGCTGTGTCGTATGGATTGGGCTTGAGATTAAACCTCAACTATTTCATCCTTCGTTTGGATGGAGGGATGAAAGCCGTTAATCCCGCCGTGACCAGCGGAAGCGGACATTATCCCATCTTCTCTCCCAAGTTGTCGCGCGACTTAGCCCTCCACTTTGCTGTGGGCTTGCCCTTCTAGTGCGACATTTTCCCTTTGTCCTCTACTTCTACCACTCTTTTTCTTCCTCCTGGGTTATAGTCCGTGGGGAAAGTGGGGGCTAATCTACAGAAGAGTTTCGACCGATTGGCAGATCGTATCGCGGAGACGAAACTAGCTGCATGAAGCGACTGCGACAATCTCTTCTCATTGAAATCATCTTGTTCAGAAACACTCTATGAAATTTATCTGCTTCGGTAGCGGAAGCTCCGGCAACTGTTATTATCTGGAATCACGTGGCACAGCCATACTCATTGATTTGGGCATTGGCATTCGTGCTTTCAAACGCTATATGAGCAATTATGGGCTCACCATTCCCAAGATTGCTGCCATCATTGTCACACACGATCACACCGACCACATCAAGGCGGTGGGACCGATGGCTATTACCTATCGCACGCCTGTCTATGCGTCGCAGCGTGTGCATGAGGGCATCGATCGCAACCGATTCATGACCAAAAAAATTCCTGCAGAACTGAGGGAACTCACCGAACTCAACACTCCCTTTGAAGTGGGCAATTTCCGCATCACTCCCTTTGCCGTGCCTCACGATTCGAGTGACAACAATGGCTATTTCATCGAACTCATTCAGGCTGAACCAGAGGAGGACAAGATATTTGGCAGTTTGTTCGGCAGCGTCGATACTGCTCCCATCAGCATCGGAGAGCCTCCAAAAAAACATCGGAGATTCTCAAAAAAACGTGGGAGATTTTCCAAAAAACGTGGGAGATTTTTCCAAAAACGTTGGAGATTTTTCCGAAAACGTTGGAGAAAATTCTCAAGATGCTCCAACAGCCTTGCCCACCTTCTGTCTCATCACCGACGCCGGGCAGTTCACTGACGATATGATTCCCTATGTGAAGCGCGCAAAATATCTGATCATCGAAGCCAACTACGACACCGACATGTTGGCAAATGGTCCTTATCCCAAATATCTTCAGGATCGCATCTCGAGTGGACGCGGACACTTGGCAAATGTGCTCACTGCGGCTGCTTTACGCACGCATCTTACACCCGTGACTCAGCGCATCTGGTTGTGCCATCTCAGTGCAGAAAACAACCATCCCGACACGGCGGCTGCCACAGTGCGCGAAGCCATTGCAACACTCCCTTTTGAGGCTAAACCCACGGTCGAAGTGCTCCGCCGAACAGTGCCTTCTGAGTTGATGGAATTGCGTTAGCTGCATTGCAAACAACATCTTTGGCGCTGTTTCACCCCCAAGTTACCCCCAGAATAGGTGCAAAACTCTAAGTGACAACATTATTTTTAGACACAATCCACCGCTATTTGAGGTTTTTTGTGTAACTTTGTCGCCAAATCTGTACCCTTTCCACTAAAGGAAGTACTAACGTGTTGAGAATAAAAACAATAAACAAAATAGATAATGGCAGCATTACAAAAAATCAGAAGCAGTTCATGGATCATTGGTCTCATGGGTGTGGGCATGTTTCTTTTCATCCTCACCATGGTGCTCGACCAAAACACCTTGTCTGTGCTGAGAAATTCCAGCAACAACGCTGGTTCTGTGTATGGCAAAAGCCTTTCGCAACAGGACTTCTATGAAATGGTCAATGAAGCTAGCGAGGCAGCAAAACTTCGCTCTGGTGGTAACCTCACCGATGAGCAACAAGATCAAGTGCGTGATATGGTTTGGCAGCAATATGTCCAATTCCAACTCGTGAAGCACGAAGCTGATAAGCTCGGTCTTGAAGTAACAGACAAGGAAGTGGAGCAAGCGATTAAAGAAGGTACTGCTCAAGCTTTCCAAAATGTGCCAATGTTCATGGGACAAACTGGACGTTTCGACTACACTGCTTTGCAAGAGTTTTTGAAGCAAGCTAAGTCTATGCAGGGCCAACAAGCGAATCCTGAAATGGCAGAGCAAGTGGCAATGATCAACAAGCTCTGGGCATACACTCAAAAGCAGTTGCGTCAGGAATTGTTGATGAACAAGTACCAAACGCTCTTCATGACATCTTTCACTTCAAACCCCGTAGCTGCAAAGATGCAATATGATGCTACTTCTGTGGCTTCTAGTGCTGAAGTGGCTGCATTCCCTTATCGCGCCATTTCCGACAAGGAAGTTAAGGTGACTGACGAAGATTTGAAGACTGCCTACAAGGCTCGCAAAAATCTCTTCCGTCTCGAAGGTGAATCTCGCGACATCAAATACATCGACGTAGAAGTGATGGCTAGCGAAGCTGACCGTAAGGCACTCGAAGGTGACATGCAAGCACTCTATGAAAAGTTGCAAGCTGGTGGCGACCTCGCTGCGCTCGTCAATGCTTCAAAGAGTGTGATGCACTATGTCAATTTGCCCCTCTCTGAAAACCTCTTCCCTGCCGACATAAAGGCTGAATTGGACAAGATGGCTCCTGGTCAGTTGAATGCACCTCAATACAATGCACAAGACAACACGATGAACATCGTGAAACTTGTGGCAAAGACGCAGTCTCCCGACTCCATCTTGTATCGTGTGATTCCTGCACAAGCTGCAGACGCTGCTGCATCTGCCACTCGTGCTGACTCTATGCTCAAGGCGCTCAACGGAGGTGCTAGCGTGGCTGAAGTTGCCAAGAAGGCTGGTGTGCCTAGCGATTCTATGTGGGTGACTCCTCAACAATTTGAAAGTCCTCAGTTGGCTGGTGAAAACCTCAAGTTTGTGCAAACTTTACTCAGCTCTCCCCTCAAGCAGTTCACCATCATGGAAATGCAAGGTATGAAGGTGCTTGTACAAGTGCTCGATCGCAAGGCTATGAAGACAAAGTACAATGCTGCTGTGGTGAAGGTGCCTGTAGACTTCTCTAGAGCTACCTACGATGCTGCTGTGAGCAAGATGAATCGTTTCCTCGCTGCTAACCGCACCCTCGCAGATCTCGAAAGAATGCAGCTAAGGAAGGTTACCGCGTGGTGGAACAAACTAACTTCCAAACTTCTGACCGCAACATCGGTGCCGATGGCATGTACAATCCTGGTGTTCGTGGTTCTAAGGTTGCCGTGAAGTGGGTGTTCGACGAAGCTAAGGTAGGTGAAATCTCTGGTCTTTACCAAAGTGGGTGAAGCCAACAACCACCTCCTTGTTGTTGGGCTTGCTAAGGTGAACGACGAAGGTTACTACGCTTGGGACGACAAGCAAGTAAAAGACTATCTCACTGCCCTCGTGAAGAGTGAGAAGAAAGCTGCCGTTGCTGCTCAAAAGTATGCTGGTGTGAAGACTATCGCTCAAGCAAAAGCGAAGGGTGCTATCGTGGAGAACCTCGAAAATGTCACCTTTGCAGGACTTGCTAACGTGGCTGCAGTAAGTGTACCTGATCCTGCGCTCACTGGCGCTATCACCGCTGCTAAGAAGGGTGCTACCACTCCTCTCGTGCTGGGTGCTGCTGGTGCTTACATCGCTCGCATCACTGATCGCAAGAATATCTCTACTCAGAAGTTCGATGCTAAGACCGTGATGCAACAGCAACAACAAGCGATGATGCAACAATTAGGTCAATCTACCTTCCAAGTGCTCCGTCAAAATGCTGAGGTGGAGGACAACCGCTACAAGTTCTAAACGAAGACACTGTGCATAGACACAGACTTACTATTTAATTTAACCCAAATCGGTCATTAGATCCTGAACAGATTTGTTGGTTTGTTGAGCAGATGGCTTGTCGTTGTTTGAAAGCGTAGCGGGCTACGTCAAGAACGAACGAGAAACGAGATGCCAACAAGAAAATAAAATATGACAGGAAGTAATCTTTTCCATTGCCAGTAACGCTTTTACGGTCTAATGACCAATTTGGGTTTAACGGAGTTGAGAGTGATAACCTCTCGACTCCGTTGCGTTATATGCCAATTTTCTTATGCAACTCTCTGAATTGATTCAGCTTTTTCAACATCATCCTGGCGTGAAAGCTCTGGAGCGCTGTTGGACGGAACAGAGTCCCCTTGTCTTTCTCGACGGACTGCAGGGCTCTGCTGCTCCCGTCATGCTTGCTGCCACTGCGCAGGAAGCGCAAGGACTCTATGTGGTGGTGATGAACGATGAGGAAGAAGCTGGATATTTCTACAATGATTTGCGACAACTCTTGGGCGATGCGGCTGTGCTCTTCCTTCCCTCTTCTTATCGTCGTGCCGTGAAATACGGACATCGCGATGCTGCCAACGAGATTCTTCGCACAGATGTGTTGTCAAAGCTCACTCGCTTGATGGCGAAGTCGGAAAAAGGGGACAAAAACTTAGCTCTATTTGTCGTCACCTTCCCTGCTGCTTTGGCAGAAAAGGTGGCTTCGCCCAAGGCAATGGACGAACAAACGCTCACCCTAAGCGTGGGGCAAGAGCAAGATGTCACGGTATTTGTCAAGGCATTGGAAGAATTAGCTTCAAACGCCGTGACTATGTCTACGAACCTGGAGAATATGCCCTTCGCGGTTCCATCCTCGACATCTTCAGTTTCGCTTCCGAATATCCTTTCCGTGTAGACTTCTTCGGGGACGAGATTGAAAGCATCCGCACCTTTGAGGTGCAAACGCAGCTTTCGCAAGAGGTGTGTAGCACCATCAGCATTGTGCCCGATGTGGAGTCGGAGACCGCTGTCGGAAGTCTTGTGCCCATCACCGACTATTTGCCACCACACACCACCATTGTAGCTAAAGACTTGCCTTTTGTGGGAGAGGTCGTTAATCGCATCTTTGAAGAAGGTTTCGCTCAACAAGCGGTGGCAGAACAAGCGGCGACTTCCGAGATGGAGCTAGCTGAAGTGCACGAACGCTTCTCCGCGGCTCATCAACTCGTGAAGGGAGATGCCCTATTGCGCGCCTTCGATGTTTTGCCACAGTGGGTCATCGCGAGCAATACCAACAAAGCTACGGAAGAAGCTCTCTCCAAGAAATGGGTGAAGGTGGGATTTCATACCCGTGCCCAGCCCTTATTTCACAAGAATTTCGACCTCGTATTGGAGCAATTTGAGCGTCATGCAGCGGAGGGAATACACATGTATGTATTGGCTGATAGCGACAAACAGAATGAGCGATTGCAAGACATTCTGTCTGAACTTCAACTACGCACGCGCAAACCTTTAACGGCTGCGATGGCAGCTACAGAGGGTGGCGATGATCGGGCAGCAGTTGCAGACGAAGTGACGGAGCATTTCCCAAAACTCTTCACACCAGTGCACCTGACTCTCCATGCTGGTTTTGAAGACGAAACAGGAAAGATTGCACTCTTCACAGATCACCAGATTTTCGACCGTTTCCACAAATATGCGCTCCGTTCAGATCATGCACGCAATGCGAAGATTGCCTTGACACTTAAGGAAATCATGCTGTTTGAACCTGGAGACTATGTGGTGCACGTGGATCATGGTGTCGGACAATTCGCAGGTTTGGTGCGCATTCCTGGAGCGGATGGCGCAATGCAGGAGGTCATCAAAATCACCTATCAAAAGGGAGATGCCATCTTCGTGTCGATTCATGCCCTCCATAAGGTATCGAAATACAAAGGCAAGGAGGGTGAACCTCCTCGTCTCTCTAGTTTGGGCACGGGAGCTTGGGAAAAGCTCAAGGGGCGCACGAAGGAGAAGCTCAAAGACATAGCGCGCGACTTGATTTTGCTCTACAGTCGTCGCCGACAAGAGCAAGGTTTTGCCTTCTCTCCCGATGGATTTATGCAGCACGAACTAGAAGGTTCGTTCCCCTACGAAGATACGCCCGACCAACTCAAGGTGACGCAGCAGGTGAAGGCTGACATGGAGCGTCCGCGTCCCATGGACCGTTTGGTATGTGGTGATGTGGGCTTTGGAAAGACGGAAATTGCTGTGCGTGCTGCTTTCAAAGCCGCTGCCGATAGCAAGCAAGTGGCAGTGATGGTGCCTACCACCGTGTTGGCGCTCCAGCATTACAAGACCTTTGTCAAGCGTTTGAAGGATTTTCCCGTGAGAGTGGACTACCTCTCTCGTGCTCGAACCCCAGCCCAAACGAAGGCTTTGCTCAAGGACTTGGCAGAAGGAAAGATCGACATCCTCGTGGGTACGCACAAACTCATCGGAAAATCGGTGAAATTCAAAGATCTTGGACTGCTCATCATCGACGAAGAACAGAAATTTGGTGTGAGTGTCAAGGAGAAACTGCGACAACTCAAGGTGAATGTCGACACCCTCACCATGTCTGCTACACCAATTCCGCGAACCCTCCAATTTTCGCTCATGGGAGCACGTGATCTGAGCGTGATTAACACACCTCCGCCTAGCCGACATCCCATTCAGACGGAGATTCACACCTTTGGTCATGAGATAATTGCCGATGCCATCAATTTTGAACTGAGCCGAAATGGACAGGTATATATCGTGACGCATCGCATTTCTTCATTGAGCAACATCGAGTCGCTCATTCGTAAGCACGTGCCGGATGCAAGAGTGGTGGTAGGACATGGGCAGATGGAGCCCTCAAAGTTGGAGCAGGTGATTGTGGACTTTGTGAATCATGAATATGACGTCCTACTTTCAACAACGATCATTGAGAACGGTATAGACGTACCTAACGCCAACACCATCCTCATTGACAATGCGCACCACTTCGGTCTCTCCGATCTCCACCAGATGCGTGGTAGAGTGGGGCGCGGCAGTCGCAAGGCGTTCTGCTATCTCATGGCACCACCTTTGAGTTTATTGCCCGATGACAGCCGACGTCGTCTGCAAGCCATTGAAAACTTCTCTGACTTGGGCAGCGGTATCCACATCGCTATGCAAGATCTTGACATTCGCGGAGCTGGAAATCTCCTCGGTGCGGAGCAAAGTGGTTTTGTGGCTGACTTGGGTTATGAAACCTACCAAAAGATTCTTGCTGAAGCTGTAGCAGAACTCAAAAATGAAGAGTTTGGAGATTTGTTTGCTGAAGAACTTGCGCAACAAAATTCTGCTGAGCTTGGTGATAGTTTTGTGGCTGAGTGTAACGTGGATTGCGATCTCCGTGCCTATTTCCCCGAAACTTATGTGCCTGGAGCCAGTGAGCGCATGCTGCTCTATCGCGAACTAGATGGACTTGCCACAGATGACGAAATCACCGCTTTCCGTAAACGACTGCAAGACCGTTTTGGTACTCTTCCTGACGAAGCCGAAGAACTCCTTCGCGTGGTTCCCTTGCGTCGCTTAGTCGTCGTTGTGGTGCAGAGCGTTTGGTGCTCAAAGCCGGCAGCATGACCCTCTATTTTGTGGCGAATGCCGAGAGTCCTTTCTATAAAAGTCAAGTGTTCCAGCGAGTGCTTGACTTCGCTATGCACCCTGCGCAGATGCGTCGCTGCGAACTGGGTGAAAAGAAAGGAAAACGATTCCTTCGCATCAAGCAAGTGCCTAGTGTAGAAGCCGCAGTGAAGGTGCTCGATTACATCGTGACTCCTAAGGCGCAGTCCTAACTTTTTAGACATGCTCTTCTTTCTTAGCGAGGTACACATGCCGTGTATCTCGCTTTTTTGGGAGAAAAAATCAAGAAACATTGTTTTTTTTCGGATTTATCCCTATATTCGTAGTCACAAACTAATGTTGCAATCATTGCAAAACAGAACATTCACCTAAATATCACTACCATGTCACAAACGACAGCACCCTTTTATAATGCAAACGCTTTGGTGGCTTATCTTCAGAAGCCAACAAGTGCATTCACAAAGGCAGACATTCTACGTTTTGTTGCCGAAAACGGCATCAGAATGCTCAATTTCCTCTACACCGCAGGAGATGGACGCCTCAAAACGCTCAATTTCGTCATCACCGACTACCACTATCTCGACACTGTGCTCACCTGCGGTGAGCGTGTAGACGGCTCCAGTCTTTTCCGTTTCATCGAAGCTGGAAGTAGCGACCTCTATGTCGTGCCACGTTTCTCCACCGCCTTTGTGGATCCCTTTGCAGAAATCCCAACACTCTGCTTGCTCTGTTCTTATTTCGACAAAGACGGACAACCCCTTTCTTCTTCTCCCGAACAAACGCTTATCAAAGCCGCTCGCGCTTTCATAGAAACCACGGGTATGGATTTTGAAGCGATGGGAGAATTGGAATACTACGTCATTAAGCCCAACGAAGAACGGTATCCGGCTGTAGACCAACGTGCGTATCACGAGTCTGCACCCTTCGCCAAAACCAATGATTTCCGTGTGAAGTGCATGGACTACATTGCCCGTGCTGGTGGTCAAATCAAGTATGGTCACTCCGAAGTCGGTAATTTTGTGCAAGACGATTTGGTCTATGAACAAGGAGAAATCGAATTCTTGCCCGTTCCCGTGTGTCAAGCAGCCGACCAACTAGTTGTTGCCAAGTGGATCATTCGCAATCTTGCTTATCAAGAAGGACTCAATGTCACCTTCGCTCCCAAAATCACCACAGGGAAGGCGGGTTCGGGACTTCACATTCACATGCGCATCATGCAAAATGGTGTCAACAAGATGCTCGATACTAGCGGCAAATTGAGTAGCGATGCACGCCGAATGATAGCAGGTTTGATTGATTTAGCCCCCAGTCTCACAGCCTTTGGCAACAAGAATCCTACGTCCTATTTCCGTCTTGTGCCACATCAAGAAGCACCTACCAATGTATGTTGGGGCGACCGCAACCGTTCTGTGCTCATTCGCGTACCACTCGGATGGACTGCTAAACAGATATGTGCCATTTAGCAAATCCGCTGGAACCACAGCAAAATGTTGATACGTCTCTCAAACAAACGGTGGAAATCAGAAATGGAGATGGTTCTGCCGATGTTTATCAACTCCTTGCAGGCATCTGCGTTGCTGCTCGACACGGTTTTGAAATGCCCAATGCACTAGAAGTTGCTGAGCAGACTTATGTTGATGTCAACATCCACGCTGCGGAACATGCAGATCGTCTGCAAGGTCTTGCCACTTTGCCCGATAGTTGTGTGGCTTCTGCCGACCGCCTTCTTGCACAGCGCGCTGTCTATGAAGCCCAAAACGTGTTCTCGCCAGCCATGATTGACGGTATTGCACAAGAACTTCGCAATTACAGCGACCTCACCTTGCGTGCTGAACTCCAAGATAAACCAAAAGAAATGGCGCGTCTTGTAGAACAATTCTTCCACTGCGGATAAAAAGTATTTCTTACAAGATAGGAACCTGTCGAGTTCTTCATCACACCTTCTCTCCGAACAGCGCATCACCGTTGTTCGGAGTTTTTGTTTTGGCTCTGAATGCAATAAGCAATGCAGAATGCGAAAAGCACCTCAAGAGAACACAAAGAAAAGCGTCCTCGCGAAATGTTGATTCGCGAGGACGCTTTGTACAATATAAGGGTGAGATGAGTGATTACTTGATCACAATCTTACCATTCTCAATCACTACACCTCTTTGCGCCTTTCTGCTTTGCGACCAGTGAGGTCGTAAGTTTCAGTGGTAGCATTGTTGTCTTCATCTACGCTGACAGAAGAGATGCCAGTGAGAATTCTGTCTTCAGGTACGAAGTTCTTAGCCACGCCATTGGGGTCGAGTGCAATAGATTCCTTACCGTTACCGTGAGCAATCGTCATGAAGTAGCCAGCTTTTACGAGATCTGCAGGGATGTCGAATTTGAAGGTGTTAGACACACGCTTCAACTTACCTTTCAAGTCGTAAACCTTGAAGCCTACTGCACCTCTACCGCTTTGGCGATCCACAGTGATGTGGTTGCCACTGATCTTAGTCTCGTAGACCTTAGCTTCGTTGTCATTGGTGAAGTGGCGCACAAAACCAACGTCACCTACCTCTTTCGCATCAGCTGGAGTGGCATCAGGAGAAGTTGCTACGCGGAATGCGCCCTTAGGAGCTCCAGGATAGATGGCAGGAAGTTTCTCGATGCGTTCGTCGATGAAGATGATACCAGGGTGAGCCTTAGGATATTTCTCATGTGCGCAAGTGCCTTATCAATGTCAGCTTGCGTGGTGGTGAACCAGTTGGAGTGATAGTCACCCGTGTTGTGGTTCTTCACTGGTTTGAAGAAGCCATAGAAATCGAAGAATTCGCTCAAGTCTTCTTGGGCTACGTCAGAGCAGACCATAGCAAAGCGCAAGTAGTTTTCCAAACCGCTGATAGGATTCTTTTCGTCAGTGGAGTATCTCATTGGAGTTTTGCGCAGACGTGCAAACACTTCGGGGAAGAAGTTGGGATGATGACCTTGCAATTGATAGTACATCCAGAGTTGGAAATACAAGCGTGAGCGCATCCAAATCTCATATTCATCGCGGAACTGACCTTTGTGGAAAGACTCAATGGGGTTAGAGAGCGGACGACCGCGACCCACGTTGCTACCACGATACCAAGAGTAGACTTGTGAGAAGAAGTTCACAGACATCTCCGTATCACCCGCCATGTTGATGGCTTTTTGGTGAATGTGTCCGGTTTCGTGTGCCACCACCCAGATAGGAGCACCTTCGTCGTTTTCCCAACCTTGGGTAAACTTAGCCTGGTTGAGGTAGTCGCCAGTGCCAGGGTAATATGTACCATAGGTAGAGGCGTAGGGGTTACCTTTAGAAGATGCTGATGCTGAGAGCATGCAGTTGAAGCGATCGAGATATTGGTCGATGCCCATGAGGTTGTGTTCCACTGTCACGAGAGAGTCCCAACGCTGCAGTACACCTTGAATACCCGCTGGTACGCCATCGGCATAAACAAAGTTTGCGCCACCTCTGAGTCCTTTAAGGGATTCATTGTGTTCGCGTTTCACATCATTGAGGTGCACATTAAATTGATACCATTTGTTCTTCAAGTGCACAATGGGATCTTTGAAGATGGTTCTAGCCATGTCTTCAAAGTCCTTGTTGGTGTGATTGCGTGTGATGTCGAAATAACCATTGACACGTCCGCCTTCAATGTGAATGGGGATGGAAGGAATGGTTGCCAATCGTGTGCCTACACTTGTGATGCGGTAGTCGATAAACAAATGACCTTTCTCGTCAGCCACCACCAAGTTGAAGCCTGGTTTCAGGTTGTAGGTAGGTCCTGTCACGTTCATTTCGGGGCACACCATCGCTTTAAGACTCGTGTTGCCTTTCAGGGCTTGTGCACCTACAAACAGCATGATGGCTTCGCCACGTTCCACACTGATACCTGTAGGTCCTGTTTGTGGACTGAATTCATAGCCAGTGCCCACAAACTCATCTGCGTTCCACTTACTGGGATCAGAATAAGGTTTGTAGTCGTAGACACGGAATTCTTTTTCACGGTGCGTCCAAGTGTTATTCTTCACCTTGAGCACCACCTTGGCGAGAGTAGCAGGGAATTCTTTGGGTGCTGAAGACACAGAAGCAAAGACGGCTGCATTAGCTTCATTGAGCGCTTTGGTAAGTGCCTCGTCTGAAAGAGAAGCGTATTCATCTTTCAGGGTTGTGCGTGCTTTGTCATTGAAGAACTTGTCGAGCACTTCGTTATATTTAGAACCATAGCTGCTAATGGTTTTCAGTTCAGAGGCATTACCACGCTTTTCAGCCAATTTCGTTTCGTCGACCTTTGCAGGAACGAGATACCACTTAGATGCAGGATCTTCTTCATACCACGACAAGGCGATTTTGCTACCTCCGTTGATGTTCATCACCACACCGCTTTGGTCTTTGATGTAGAAAGAAGGCGCATACTCATCTCCTGTGCTGTTGAAGGCAAAGGTAGATTGCTTCGTTCCTGTTTGATAATTCTGATTTGCGCCACTCACCCCGATAACGTAGCGTTCGTTGAGGGCGTTCTTAATGGTGTATTTGCCATTTACGTTGGTAAGATACCACAACTGCGAATAGTCGTTTTTTTGTTGTGGCATACCCGTGATACTAGGACCTGTAAGATTTGCTGTGAGATTGACACCAACGCCAATGTTTTGCAGATAGTACCAGCCATTTTCCACCTTTTCTGTTGCACCCAATTTTTTTGTGACATTGGCGCGCACTTGTTCGGTAGTGATGTTGGTGACAGGAATGAGTTCCCAGTCAGAACCAGTGTCAGGGGTAGCTTTTCGGTTAGCGTGCCACCCCGCCATGGTGTGATCGGGGGTTTCGTTCAGACTGGTTTTGTCGTTAGCATCGCTGAAGTTGGGATTTTCGTATTTTTCAGCTTTGTTGCTCCACGTAATCGTCACATAGTTCGTGTTGGCTTTGTCGCTTGCGTTGCCACCACTGTAGAAGATTTGCAGGGGGAGCATATTGCCCGACACTTTTTCGGGTTTGTTGGTGAGGTAGTTCAGATTGAGTGCACTGCTCACATAGTAGTGTCCTGGCATCATTTGTTTGACAATCCAAATCTGGCTGTAAATGTCGTTGCCGGAGCGTTTAGATGCACCTGTGACGTCATTTGTTGAGCCATTGACACTGGCATAATAGCCAGAGCGTCTGTTTTTGAACATAAACAGACCGCCTTTTTGCAGTAAAGCCTCAACGTTCGCCTTGCTAGCAAAGCTGACAGTTGGCACTGCCATGCCCGAAAGCAACAAGGCGGAAAGGAGCATTTTGGTAGAGTTGTTCATAAAGGGGAGGGCGATGTTGTTTCACACGAAAACTTGTCATCAGATGGTGGGTAATGGAGTGTATTTGTCGGGTGAAAACGAGGGATTGATAGAATATATAAGGTAAATCTTACCAACAGAAGTTCTTGCTATCTGTATTCTGGCTTAGAAAAAACTTTCTAAGGGCAAAAATAAAAATAATCCTTGATTTAGCCAAGTAGACTTGCCATTTTTGATGGTAGAATTATGCAGATTTATTGTTTCATCTTTTTCATTGGAGTCATGCCAAAGAATAGCCATAAGAGAGTAAGCCGTAGACTTACCCCAATCGGTCGTTAGATACTGAACAGAAGATATTTGATTGTTGAGCAGATGGTTAGTTGTGAGTTCGAAGGCGTAGCTGTCAATGTCGAGAACTAACGAGCAGTAAGCTGCCAACCAGAAAAAGAAGGACGACAGACAACCATCTTCTCAATTCTTTCCAATAACGAGTAATGGCTTTTGAGGGTAAAAGTAAAGGCTGCATCAAAACAATCGTTTTGATGCAGCCTAGAGTCTTTTGGTCAGAGAAGATTACATTTGTTCTTCTAGTTCAGGTGCAATGAGCTTGTAGCCCTTGCCGTGGATGTTGATGATTTGCACATCGGGATCGCCAGTGAGGTGCTTACGGAGCTTCGTGATATACACGTCCATAGAGCGCGCGTTGAAGTAATTGTCATCGATCCAAATCTTCTTGAGAGCGTAGTCGCGCTGCAAGATTTCGTTCATGTGTGCGCAGAGCAAGCCGAGGAGTTCGCTTTCCTTGGTGGTCAGCTTTTTGGTTTCACCATTTTGGGTGAGGGTTTGCTTTTGGGCATCGAAGAAGAAAGAACCGATGGGGTATTGTGTGCGTTCGCGGTTGCGCTTTCCACGCACACGGCGCAAGATAGCTTCAATACGGAAGGTCAATTCTTCCATAGAGAAGGGCTTAGTGAGATAATCATCTGCACCAATCTTGAAGCCTTCAAACACATCTTCCTTGAGGGTCTTAGCGGTCAAGAACACGATGGGCACTTCTGAGTTGGTCATGCGGATTTCCTTCGCCAAGGTGAAGCCGTCTTTCTTGGGCATCATTACGTCGAAGACGCAAAGATTATATTTGCTACGCAAGAATTCGCGGTAACCTTCTTCACCGTCGCTGCACAGCACGGTATCGTAGCCCTTTGGCTTGAAGATATTCGCGGAGGAGCATACCGAGGTTTTCGTCGTCCTCACAAAGTAGGATTCTCATTTTTCCGTCCAGTGTCATAGTTGTATGGTTTTAATTTGGTGAATAAATGCGAGTGTGTCGTGACATAGTGGTCACGGAGTGGAACCTTGGTCCACTAGTCTTGTAGACGTTGAAATAGCGAGTGTAAGTTTTTGTGTTGAGAAGCGTGAAAGTTCGCTTGCTCTAGTGTGCCCCAAGCAGTCTAGGGGCTGAGGAGTGGGATGGAAATGGTGAAGGTGGTGCCTTTGCCATATTCGCTGTCCACGGTGATCGTTCCGTTGTGGGCTTTCACCACGCCTGCCACATAGGCGAGTCCGATGCCCACGCCGCGCACATTGTGCACATTGCCTGTGTGTACGCGATAGAAGCGATCGAAAATGCGTTTCAGATTTCTTTCTTTATGCCCAAACCGTTATCCGAAATACTAATTTTGAGAGCCTTTGCTTCGTTGCGCGTGCTCACCACCAGATGGGGTGCCACGTCGGGGCGGCTGTATTTGAGGGCATTGTCGAGGAGATTGTTGATTAAGTTGGTGAAGTGCATGGAGTCCGCCAAAATGATAGGGTCTTCTGCTTCGAGTTGGGTCTCCAGTTTTCCGCCTGCCGCTTCCACCTTTAGTTGGAAGGTTGATGCCACTTCTGCCACCACGACATCGGCATCAAGTTCGTCAAACTTGAAATTGGCAGCTTGCGCATTGTCAAACATGGAGAGTTGCAACACTTTCTCCACGAGCAGGCGCAAACGCTTCGTTTCATCAGAAATCACTTTATAGTTGCGTCGCAGCATCTCTTCGCTGAACTGCACGCTTTGGTCTGACAACATTTGCGACACCAGCGAGATGGAGGCGATGGGCGTCTTGAGTTCGTGGGTCATGTTGTTGATGAAATCCGTCTTCATCTGCGAGAGTCTCTTTTGTCGGAAGAAACTGTAGATGGTGAAGATGCAGATGCCCAAGACCAGAAAACTAAACACGATGGAAGGTAGTGCAAACTTGATGGAGCTTCTGATGTATTCATTGGCTCCTGGGAATCGTACCTTTAAGAATCCCATGTGTGCTGGTGATCCATGCTCAAAGATGGGTTCGCGATAGACTGCCTCATCGGATGAGTGGTGAAAGTCTGGGCAGCGTTCCACTTCTCTGCCATCGATGGTGAGCACCTCGAAGTGGTAGCCCACCTTGCGCAGGTCAATGCCGTTGTGTTGAAGTTCTGTTTTGAGGGCATTGTCCACATCCAATTGGCGGATGCGCTTTTCTAAAGGACGATCTTCGGGTAAATAGAGAGTGTTGTAGATGACCTCATTGAGTAACTCTTTTTGGTGCAGCAGTTTTTTTCTCATTTTCTCGCTCATCATTGAGGAGAGAGAGGGGCATTTTCCGACAATCTAATGGGAGTGGGATAGGCGGTGCCGTTGACGGTGACATCGCTGTCGGCATCTGCTTGCTTAAGAGCCTCTGCAGTCTCTGTTGCGGTCATCTGTTGGCGATGCATGGTCTCGTTGGAAAACAATTCCTTTTCGAGATTATTTTGCACCTCTTGGAGTTCCAATTTGCGAGCGGCTTGGTAGAGCGCACGTTTGACATTTTCGTCAAATTGCTTCTGGCGCGATTCCACCACCTCTTTCAGATAGTAGAACTGCGTGCCGATGAGTGCTGCGAGTGCAATACCCAAAGCGATGGCAATGCTCCAAATGGTACTCTTCTTCATACCTGCAAAATTAGTGAATTTTGAGTGAGTTACCCATTATCCTCCTTGTTTTTCTGTATCTTGATGCAGATTTTAATATAGATTTCTAGTTCTGATTGTTACTCTATACATTAAAGTATATATAATCATCTTTGATTTCATGGAAAACTTTTTGAAGAATTATGTTATCTTGTGGCTGTGCAAATGGAGGAGTTCTTTGGGGAAAACCCCTTTAACCCAAATCGGTCCTTAGCTCCTGAACCGATTTGGACTGAAAGAATTTTATGTTTTTATGGTCTTTTTCTTTCGCATTTATTTTTGTAAGAACAAAGGAAAAGGAAAATGATTCTGGACGAAATGATTCATGATTCTAGACGATTGGATGTACGAAAAAAGAATAAGAGACGAGAAAGGAGTAACCTCGTAGCGTTCAAAAAGAGAAATAAGGTTGCAATCGCTCGAAATCCTTGTTGGAGAAAGCGACATTTCCGCGCAGGTCTTCCCAGTCGCGCAAGGGTCCGATGCGTTGGCGATGGTGCATGATGGCTTTCACCTGTTCGTAGTTGAGATAAGGATGCTGCAGGAGTTCTTTGAAAGTGGCACGATTCACAGCGATGCGGTGCACTGTGGGGTGGGAGCAAGAGTAACATAGCGGTCGATGTCGTGGGGCAATCGGTCGATGTCGTGAAGTTGTGCGGTGGAGACGAAGCCACCAAGTCGTTGTCGATAGCGCACGATGGCTTGGGCGTAGGCACGTCCCACCCCTGGCACGCGCTGCCACTGCGTAGTGTCGGCAGCATTAGCATCCAGTTGCACCCCTTTGGCGAGCTTTTGCGGACGGCTGCGCACAAGGCTGTCGTAGCGTGCTTGTTGTGCCGCACGCTGTGCCGCGCGTGCAGCTTTCTCCGCTTCCCATTGGGCATGCTGCGCTTGGTAGGCACGTTCGCGCTCCTCACGTGCCCATTGTCGTGCTTTGCGTTCGGCTGCCCATTTCTCCATACGCGCCAGCGAATCGCGCAACCGTTGTTGCTCAAATGCCACAATTTCCTGTTGTTCTGCTGGGGAAGTGGACACAGTCTTTGTGGGGGCGGAGGAAGAAAAAAGGGGAAGTATCCATATTTTCACTGCTGCCACGAACACCAGTGCCATGGCGAGAGCGAGCCACCCTTGTTGGGTGCGAGTAGTGGTTGGGGAATTCTTTTTCATAGAGTTGACATCGCTGGCAGTGTGTGAGAAAGCATCATCTCAGCAGACTCAGGCATAATCACACCGTGGAAATCGTGCTAGGACCTCTAGCCAAAAGGTTGCCACAAAGTTACTATTTTCTGGTGTGAGAAAAGCATTCACGCCTTGAAAATCACAGAAAAGGGTAGAATGTGGGTGTATTCTCCCCTCATCTCGAAATAAATCGCTACCTTTGCAGCCGATTTTAAGGGGGTGCCCCGATAACTACGGAGCTGAGAATACACCCTTATGAACTGAACCGGATAATGCCGGCGTAGTAATTAAAATAGTTTCTAATGAGAAAAACTGTTCTCCTGAGCTGCTTTGCGGCAGCTATGGTGGCATCTGCTCAAAAGGCGGATACCACTCGCACGAAACATTTGGGTGAAGCTCAAGTAGTGACCAATCGTGCCACCAACAAGACCCCTCTCGCCTTTTCTAACCTCGATAAGAAAGCGATAGAAAAGGTGAATTTCGGGCAAGATATTCCCTTCCTTCTTTCCACGCTCCCCAATGTGGTGACTACCTCCGATGCCGGCACTGGCATTGGCTACACCAGCTTGCGCGTGCGTGGCACCGTGGGCGAGCGCATCAATGTGACGAACAACGGTATTCCCCTCAACGACCCTGAGGCGCACACCTTCTACTGGGTGGACACGCCCGACTTGGTGTCGTCGGTCAATGACATTCAGCTCCAACGCGGTGTGGGCACCTCCACCAATGGTGCGGCTGCTTTTGGCGCGAGTGTGAATATGACCACCGACCGCTTGAGTGCTTCGCCTTATGCCTTGTATGCTGGTTCGTTTGGATCGTTCAACACCACCAAAAACACCGTGAAGGCTGGTACGGGATTGTTTGCCAATCATTGGACTTTTGATGCCCGTCTGTCGTATCTCTCTTCCGAAGGCTATCGCGACCGCAGTTCTGCTCGCCTAGGTTCCTATTTCGCCCAGTTGGCTTATATCAACGAAGGAACGACTTTGAAGCTCATCGCCTTCGGTGGTAAGGAGCGCACCTACCATGCGTGGGATGGTATCAGCCGTGAGCAGCTCAAGACCAACCGCACCTACAACCCTAACGGATACATCGAGGCGACAAAGTCTTTCTACGATAATCAGATTGACTACTATTTCCAACAGCACGCTCAAGCACTGCTCACGCAGCGCATCGACGAGCATTGGAATTTCAACGCAGCTTTGCACTACACCTATGGCTTTGGTTACTACGAAGAATACAAAAACAACAAGAAACTGAAGAGTTTCGGACTGAAGCCTTTCATGCTCAATGGAAAGGAAATCGCAAAACTGATATCGTGCGTCGCAAGAACCTTGAAGGTAACTTCGGCGGTGCCATCACTTCTTTGGAATATAAGGATGGTGGTTTCGATTTCACTTTTGGACAAGCGCTCAACTACTTCAGCAATGACCACTTTGGTGAAGTGCATTGGGTGAAGGACTATGTGGGCACGCTCGACACGAAGCGCAGATATTACGACAACACGGGTAAGAAGTTGGACTACAACATCTTTGCACGTGCCAACTATAAGCTCTTCAATCAGCTCAACCTCTTTGCCGACCTCCAATATCGCAACATCGACTACCGCATCGACGGTACGTCGGACAAGAAGGCGGTGCACGACACCAACGAGGAGTTCCACTTCTTCAACCCCAAAGTGGGTGCTACTTGGCTCATCGCTCCCAACCAGCAGGCTTATGCTTCGCTCAGTGTGGCGCATCGTGAACCAACGCGCAACAACTACGAGAAGGAGTTTGACAATGCACACTCTCCTCTGGCGGAACGTCTCATGGACTATGAGGTGGGCTATCGCATCGCTAACCGCACTTGGGAAGCCTCTGTGGGTGGTTACTTCATGGACTACAAGAACCAGTTTGTGCTCAACGGACGTTTGAACGACATTGGCGAAGCGGTGTCTGAAAATGTGGCGAAGAGCTACCGCATGGGTGTGGAGTTGGCTGGTGCTTGGAAGCCCAGTCAGCACTTCCGCTGGGACATCAATGTGTCGTTGAGCGAAAATAAGATCAAGGACTACACCCCCTTACCTTCCCGATGCTAACGGGGAAAAGTCTGTTGCCCTGCCTACTAAGAGCAGTACCACGATTTCTTTCTCTCCTGCTGTCGTGGCGAATAGCATTCTTGCCTACAACTACAAAGGATTTGCCGCCAGTTTGACCTCACAATATGTGGGCAGTCAATATCTCGACAACTTGGAAATGAAGGAAAACTCGCTCGATGCCTACTTTGTGTCGCACCTCAATGCGAGCTACACCTTCAAACTCCGTGGTTTCAAGGAAATCACCGTGGGAGGCACTATCTATAATCTCCTCGACACGATGTATGAAACCAACGGATACTCACAATCCTATTTGAGTGCTACCAACGAAATCATGAGCGATCCTCGCTTCTATCCCATGGCAGGTCGCAACTTCATGGTCAATCTCTCCTTGAAGTTCTAGTAGCCCTCTGTTAGTGCCGTCAGGTTCTCGCACGCTACGGCAAGGATTTCCTGATATGGCACGCGAATTGTCTGACGCACTGCCACTTGTTGCTGTCGAAGATAGTGACAAGTGGCAGTCGTTTTCTTTTTCGTCTCTAAGATATGACCAGCTTTTCTGAATTTCTCCTCTTCTTCTCGCCCGACAATGTGGTGAATGGCGCACTGGTGCTCTTGGGCACACTTTTGGGTATCCCTTATGTCTATTTGCAATACAAAGCAAGTCCAAAGTTCTGGGTCGCCTCTGCGCTGAATGCCTTGCCGTTCATCTATGTCAATTTTGTGCAAGGCAACTTTGCCACAGCGGGGCTTTTTGTTTATTATCTGCTCGTCGCAGTGCAAGCCATCTTCTTCAAGCACGAGGAGGTAACCGAAGAAGGGGTCTTTCTCATCTATACAACACCGCGCCGGAAATATCTTCCCTTATTGCTGATTTCTACACTATTACTGTTGTTGTTCTACGGATTTTTAAGTCATGTGCAGCAGTTGCTGGGACATTCCTTCCTTGGAATTTCAGTAGCAGTGCCGCAAACGCCGTTGCTCGATGCCTTTGCCACCGCCTTGAGTTGCACTGGGATGTGGCTCATTTCACGCAAATATATGGAGCATTGGCTCATTTGGATCGTCGTGAATCTGGGCTATGTGGGGATGTATGTGCTGCAACTCAATTATTTCTGGGCTGGTCTCTTTTTCCTCTATCTCGTGATGTCTGTGGTGGGTTGGCTGGAGTGGAGAAAGCTCCACCAGCAACAACGGATAATCCCAAATCGGTCATTAGACCGTTATGGTACGAATCGTAATTGAAAAGATAACTTCCTGTCATCTTTTATTTTCTTGCTGAGCATCTTGTTTTTCGTTCGTTCTCGACGTAGCCCGCTACGCCTTCGAGCCAACGACAAACCATCTGCTCAGGAATCAAATAAAATCTGTTCAGAATCTAATGACCGATTTGGGATAATTTCATAGTTTTTCTCTCTTCCCTTGTGCTTTTCTTTTTCCTCCTGCCTTTGTCGAGAAAGATAGACGGAGGGTGGGGTATTCTTCTATTGTTTTGTTATGACCGTAATTCTTGCTTCTGGGCTCTTCCCTACGACAGAGCGTGCCTTGCAATACCTGCGCGAGGCAGACTTTATCGCTTGTTGCGATGGCGCTGCCAATGCTTGTGTGGCTGCGGGCTTCCATCCTGATGTCATTGTGGGCGATGGCGATTCGATAGCTCCCGAAGTGGCAACTTCTTTTGCTGATCGCATCGTGCGCATTGCCGAACAGGAGACCAATGATCTCTCCAAGACTTTTCACCATTGTCTCAAGTTGGGACGTCGCGATGAGTATGTGATTCTCGGGGCTACGGGCAAGCGTGAAGACCATGCCTTGGCAAATCTCGCTTTGCTCATGGACTATGCTGAGGAACACCGTGAGGTGATCATGGTGAGCGACTTTGGCACCTTCTATCCTTGCTGCGAGACCAAGCGTCTGACGGTGGATGTGGGGCAGGAAATCTCCATCTGGAATTTTGGCGCAAGCTATTTCTCTGCCGAGGGATTGCAATATCCCCTCTATGATTTCACCAAACTCTGGCAAGGCACGCTGAATGTGGCGACTCGTCCAGACATTGCCGTGCATGCCAAGGGCTCTTTCTTACTCTACGTTGCCCAGCCGGACTAAGATTGCAGCGTATATAGTACTTTCTCAACGCTCCTCTCTGCCCTTATTTTGGGGTAGGAGATGAGCCTTATCCCTATACTTTCTATACTATGTTTCACCGTAAGCCCCATTGTTCTTTTTTGTGTGCGATTGACCACAACAAGAACCTTGGGGCTTGCTTTCTTTTTGGGTGGCTGAGTCTTTATATATGGTCTTTTTCTTTGCCTAAGTTTATCTAGCTTCTTGATGATGGTGATAAACTACTTTCTAATCGCTCAAACATATAGTTGTTGCACTCCCCACAGAACGACAACTTATAGGTTGTAAGTCCTACTATTCTACGATTCCATAGGTCATATTTGTCTCTTGCATCCTGTCAATTCTTTCCAATCTTGCAAGCATTGGAAAGGATTTGTGGCTTTTCGTAGTAAGATTCAGGGTGTGTTGGAGCAAAAACGGGGGACTATAGGTCAAATTGCAGGCTGGTACCCTTACGCTCTAATGACCTATTGGGGTTTAAGAAGTCAAAAAATACTGCTAGTGATTCTTGAACAGCAACAAAAAACTTCATCCACCTCGCAAGAAGTGGATGAAGTGATATTAGGGTCTTCATCAAAGACATTCGAGGGAATGTTTCGATAGAAGATGGTATTCTAGACTTTTTCGACTAGAGTTCTTCAACAGCAGCTTGGGCAGCAGCGAGGCGAGCGATGGGCACACGGAAAGGTGAGCAGCTCACATAGTTGAGGCCTACGCGGTGGCAGAACTTCACAGAGCTAGGTTCACCACCATGTTCACCGCAGATACCGCACTTGAGTTCGGGACGTACAGCACGGCCCTTTTCTACTGCCATCTCTACGAGTTGACCTACGCCGTTTTGGTCGAGCACTTGGAAGGGGTCTACCTTCAAAATCTTCTTCTCGAGATAAACGGGGAGGAAGCTAGCGATGTCGTCACGAGAGTAACCGAAGGTCATCTGCGTGAGGTCGTTCGTACCGAATGAGAAGTATTCAGCGCGAGTTGCGATGCGGTTAGCTGTCAAAGCAGCACGGGGGATTTCAATCATCGTACCCACTTTGTAGTCTACGCTCACACCTTCTTCTGCGAAGAGTGCAGCAGCTGTTTCGCGAATCACCTTCTCTTGGTTTTCAAACTCATAGAGGATACCCGTGAGAGGCACCATGATTTCGGGGTGAGGATCGAGACCTTCCTTCTTCAGCTCCACAGCAGCACCGAGGATGGCGCGAGTTTGCATAGCAGTGATTTCGGGGTAGGTGTTACCGAGACGGCAACCGCGGTGACCGAGCATGGGGTTAGCTTCCACGAGGCTATTCACGCGTTGGTGGATGTATTCCACAGTCACGCCCATAGCTTTCGCCATTTCCTCTTGACCAGCTTGGTTGTGAGGTACAAATTCGTGGAGAGGAGGATCGAGGAGACGAACATTCACTGGGCAACCATCCATAGCGCGGAAGATGCCGAGGAAGTCTGCCTTTTGGTAAGGAAGAATCTTCGCCAATGCCTTTTCGCGACCTTCAGCGGTTTCGCTCAAATCATTTCGCGCATAGCCACGATCTTTTCTGCTTCAAAGAACATGTGCTCAGTGCGGCAAAGACCGATACCTACAGCACCGAAGTCACGAGCCACTTTCGCATCTTGAGGAGTGTCAGCGTTTGTGCGTACTTGGAGTTTTGCATATTTGCTGCAGAGTTCCATCAATTCTGCGAAGTCACCACTGAGTTCAGCAGCTTCAGTTTGGATTTCACCAGCGTATACGCAACCAGTGGTACCGTTCAATGAGATGAAGTCACCTTCTTTCAAAGTAAGACCGTCAACAGTCATCGTGCGAGCCTTGTAGTCTACCACGATGCCGCCAGCACCAGATACGCAGCACTTACCCATACCACGAGCCACAACAGCAGCGTGAGAGGTCATACCACCACGAGCGGTGAGGATACCTTCTGCGGCTGCCATACCAGCGAGGTCTTCGGGAGAAGTTTCGATGCGCACCATGATGACCTTCTTACCAGCTTCGTGCCATGCTTCAGCATCGTCAGCGTGGAAGACGATTTGACCGCAAGCTGCACCAGGAGAAGCTGGAAGACCGCGGGTGATTTCGTGTGCACCAGCCAATGCCTTCTTGTTGAAGACTGGGTGGAGGAGCTCATCGAGCTTATTAGGTTCGCAACGCTTGATGACTGTCTTTTCGTCGATCATACCTTCGTGAAGGAGGTCGATAGCAATCTTCACCATAGCGGTACCGGTGCGCTTACCGTTACGAGTTTGCAAGAACCAGAGTTTGCCTTCTTGTACGGTGAACTCCATGTCTTGCATATCGCGGTAGTGCTGTTCGAGCTTGTTTTGGAGCGCATCGAGTTCAGCGTAGATTTCGGGCATAGCCTCTTCCATAGAAGGATATTTTGCTACGCGTTCTTCCTCGCTGATACCAGCGCGTTCAGCCCAGCGTTGTGCGCCAATCTTGGTGATTTGTTGTGGAGTGCGAATACCAGCCACCACGTCTTCACCTTGTGCGTTAACGAGATACTCACCATTGAATAGGTTTTCACCGTTACCAGCATCACGGCTGAAGCAAACGCCAGTAGCAGAAGTTTCGCCCATGTTACCGAACACCATGGCTTGCACGTTCACAGCCGTACCCCATTCGTCGGGAATGCTTTCCATCTTACGATAGAGGATAGCGCGTTCGTTCATCCAGCTGCGGAACACAGCGCACACAGCGCCCCAGAGTTGTTCTTTAGATCAGTGGGGAAGTCGTGACCCGTGTTGTCTTTAATAGCCTTCTTGAAACGCTCTACGAGGTCCTTGAGTTCTTCTACAGTGAGATCCTTATCGAGGTGGATGCCACGGATGGCCTTCACCTCTTCAATGATAGCTTCAAATGGGTCAATGTCTTCCTTGTTTTCGGGCTTCATGCCGAGCACGACATCACCATACATTTGTACGAAACGGCGATAAGAGTCGTAAACGAAGTGAGGGTTACCCGTCTTAGCTACAAGACCTTCTGCTACGGTGTCGTTCAAACCGAGGTTGAGGATGGTGTCCATCATACCGGGCATTGAAGCACGAGCACCAGAACGTACAGAAAGCAAGAGCGGATTGGTAGCATCACCAAACTTGCTGTTCATGCTTGCTTCTGTGGTAGCGATAGCTGCATTCACTTGGTCGGTGAGCTGACGAATAATCTCTTCTTGACCTACTTTATAATAGTCGTTACAGGTGTCGGTGGTGATGGTGAATCCTGGAGGCACGGGCACACCAATCTTGTTCATTTCTGCAAGGTTGGCACCTTTACCGCCGAGGAGATCGCGCATCGTAGCATCACCTTCAGCCTGTCCGTTACCAAAAGTGTACACTCTTTTTACTTGTTCCATATTGCTTATGATATTTGATTATTTTTCGTTGCTGCAAATATAACTCAACTTCAGCAATTCTCCAAACTTTTTTGGTCGTTTTTGCTATGTTGAGTTGATGATTTTGCAAGTATTTCCTTTGGGCTTGAAAAACGTGCTTGCGAAGATACGAAATTTCGGGGAAGAATCCATCATTCTACCCCGAAAATATCGCATGAGATAAAGCACGAAGGCTATTTTATCCCCAATCGGTCGTTAAACCCCAACCGGTCATTAGCTCCTGAACAGATTTTATGGGTCTGTTGAGCAAATCATTTGTCGTTGGCACGAAGGCGCAGCGGGCTACGTCGAGAACGAACGAGAAACAAGATGCCAACAAGAAGATGAAAGATGGCAGGAAGTTGTCTTTTCAATTACGAGTCGCATTATAACGGTCTAATGACCGATTGGAGTTTCTCTCTGTTCGCTGCCTTTCTTCTCTGTTAAGCCCCCAACTAGCGACTCACAGCTTTGACACCACGCACCGTACGGATCTTTTTGATGAGCACATTGAGCTGCGTTGTGTCGTCCACCAACACCGTGAGTTCGCCGTAAAACAAACCATCATTGCTCTCGATGGAAATGTTGCGCAGCATGATGTGTTCTTCTTTGGAGATGATGGAGGTGATGTTGTTCACGATGCCCAAATCATCTTGTCCCACCACGTGGAGGGTGATGGGGTAGGTGCTGCCCCCTTTGCCTGCCCATCGTGCTTTCACGATGCGATAAGGGAAACGCGTGCGCATATCGTGCGCATTGGGGCACGTTTCGCGGTGAATTTTGATTCCACCCGACACCGACACAAAACCAAAGACGTCGTCGCCATAGACAGGGTGACAGCAGCGCGCCATTTGAAATTCCACACCTTTCAGGTTGCGGTCTATCACCAGCACGTCGTCAGAAGCTCCTGAGATGGGATCTATCACCTCGCGGAAGTTGAATTCTTCGGCGCTCTTAGCCTCGGCACGATCAGCCACACCGGCATCGCGCTTCTGCAGTTCTACATACGTGTCGAGCGTTGCATTAAGGTCTATCTTGTTTCCAGGATGTCGGCATAGAAATCGCCCGCTTCCTTGTAGTACAACTTCTTGATGAGCTGGTTGAGGATGCTTTCGTCCCACTCCAACTTGCGGTTCTTCAGTTTGCGTTCCAGCACCTCCTTACCCATCGCGCTGTCGCGACTTTTGATTTCACGGAGCGATTGGCGAATCTTCGACTTCGCATGTCCCGACACCACGATGTTGAGCCATTCCAGACGCGGTTGTTGGTTGTTAGACAGGAGCACCTCCACGCGTTGTCCACTGATGAGCACTTGGCGCAGTGGCACGTTTTTGCCATCCACGATGCCTCCCACACAGCGGTTGCCCACTTTGGAGTGGATGAGGTAGGCAAAGTCGAGGACGGTGCTGCCTACGGGCAGTTTGAACAAGTCGCCTTTCGGGGTGAACACATAGATGGAATTTTCTTTCAATCCCTCTTTGTCGTCCACGTGTGGGTCGCGCCCTTCCTCGAGGGCTGTGCGGATGCCTGCCAACCACGAGTCTACGCCCCCTTCGCTGCTCTTCACACCCTTGTATCTCCAGTGAGCGGCAAGACCATGCTCTGCCACTTCGTCCATGCGCTCGGTGCGGATTTGCACTTCCACCCACTTGTTTTCGGGACTAGCACAGTGACGTGCAGACTTTCATAACCATTGCTCTTGGGCACCGTCACCCAGTCGCGCAGGCGTTTGAGGTTCGATTCATACTTGTTGGTGATGAGTGAAAACACCTTCCAGCATTCTGCTACTTCCTTTGCTGGCGCAGAGTCCAAGATGATGCGGATGGCAAAGAGGTCATACACCTTTTCAAATCCGCACTTTTGCTTCTTCATCTTCTGCCAGATGGAGTGGATGCTCTTCGTGCGCCCTTTCATGTGATAGCGCAGTCCAGCTTCTTGCAGCATCTGGTGGATAGGCGCAAGAAAGTTTCGATGTAGGCATCGCGCGATTTCTTGGTAGCGTTGAGCGCCTCCTTGATCATGTAGTACGCCTCCGTCTCCAGATATTTGAGAGACAGGTCTTCCAACTCCGACTTCAGTTTGTAGAGTCCGAGTTTGTGCGCCAAAGGTGCGTAGATGTGTGCCGCTTCTATGGCGAGTCTGCGCTGTGCTGCTTTCGCTTCCGTGTCTTTCACGCGACGCATCATCACCACACAGCCTGCTATGAGCAAGAGCACCACGCGCATGTCCGCAGCTTGTGAAACGAGCAAGTTGCGGAAGTTGTCCGTCTTCAACATCTCTTCGCTGAGCGATTCGAGTTCGTGCACACGTTCAAACGCCATGATGTCTTCGGCAGTAGGAGTCCAGTCTTTCAGACCAATCTCTTCGGCTGCCAAATCGAGTGTAGCTTGTGCGATGTCTTGGGCATCAAATCCAAACTCTGCGATGAGTCGCTTGTCGGTGAAATCGTGGGGTGCAAAGCGTTCATAGGTTCAGTGGATGATGAGGTGAAACAGCAGGAGTTGTGTCAAAACCTTTGTCAAGCATCTTGCTCGGTGTTTTGACACAACCCCCACCCATTGTTGTGATTTGGCAAGTGATAGGCTAAACTTCTTGCCTGTTTTCGATTATTTCGTTTCGGGAACGAGATACTTATCTCCAGTCTCGCGAATCATGATACCGCGATATTGTTCGGGATAACCCGGACGTTCGGGAGCCACGCAGATGCCATCGGGCGTCAATTCCCATTTGCCATCACGAGTTTCCTTCTTCACCACTTGGTCATTGAATTTCATCACGAGATACTCTCCCAAATCTTTCCAGTCGGTCATCAACGTGTTTGCCCAGTCTTGTGCATAAGAATTTACCTCTTCAGCAAATTTCTCAGGATGCTCTTTCAAGGTGAGCAAAAGTGATGCGTCGGCTGACTTCAGCGCAACGGTCATATATTTTTCCATACTCTCGCGACGTCTTTCCACGGTGGGGTAGAGTTGGTCGTAGCGAGGATACACCATGTTAGACACCCAGTTGCAGAGCCAAAAAGCACTCTTCCACGAGAACGTGTGGTCGTTGGCAGTGGCGTCTGCGAAGCATTCGGGCACCTTGGTCAAGGAACAATAGATGGGCACAAACGGAGTGGTGTTGGCTTCGTCGTTGGCAAACCACAGCACGCCACCTACGGGGTTGGGGAGGTTGCCACGCAACTGTGCCACAATCACGAAACTAGCTTGGTGGGTAGACACAGGACGTTCGTTGAAATACTTCTTGCCCTTGTATTCCCAAGTCAAGGGAGAGGGGCGATAAGGTGCGCCATTGGTACCTGCACCTGCGTTGGTGGTGATGTCGAAAGGCGTGCCTTCGTAGTGGTCGCGCATAGCACTCATCACGTCAGAAAGTTCCAAGGGTGCCTTGGGTTTGAAATAGAGGGGCATCACTTCGCTGGTGCCGATGTGCTTGCCGTCTACGAAGTCCACATATTTGTCCATGCCGTCCACGAAGTGGTTGAAGAGCGACCAAGCACGAGCATCGCAGAAACGCTGGCTACCGAAGTCGGCAGGAGAGTAGGCTGCAGAGAAGGAGAAATCGGCATCTTTGCCTGAGAAGTAACCCTTTTCGCGAGCAAACTTGATGACGTCTTTGGCGTACATCACGTTTTTCTTGTCCTTCAGGTCAAACTTGTGGATGCGGCTTTGGTTGGCATGCGCACTGATGCAGTCGTCGGGGATACGTACTGCCACCCACACGGCACCTTTCTTTTCATCACCCTTACCGATCATTTCCATGATCCACACCTCGTTGGGGTCGGCAATGGAGAAGGATTCGCCTTCCGATGAATAGCCATAGCGTGCCACGAGATCGGTCATCACCTTGATGGCTTCGCGAGCGGTCTTAGCACGCTGCAAACCGAGTGCCATGAGCGACACATAGTCGATGCCTCCCATAGGGTTCTTTGGCGCAAGTTCATGACGTCCACCAAAGGTAGTTTCGGTGATGGCCACTTGATGTTCGTTGATGTTGCCCACCACGTTGTAGGTCACGGGAGCTTCGGGGATTTCGCCCAGATATTTGTGCGTGTCACCATCGACAATGCGACGCATCGTGCCAGGAGCATGTGTACCAGCAGGGTAGTGCAACAGACGTCCGTACATACCGTAAGAGTCGGCACTATAGGTGAGATAGGCTTCTCCGTTTTTGGAAGCCTTTTTGCCCACGAGCAGGTTGGTGCAAGCCGATGCCCCCAATGCGAAGAGGGCGACAAAGAGTAGCAGTATTCGTTTCATTTATGGTTGATTTTGATGATTCAGGAGGTGTGAAAAGCGACAAACGATAGCAAAAGGTCGTTTTTCTAGGCAATCTTCTGCCTTTTCGGGTGCTCCCGTTGTGGAATGTCGCTGCCACAAAGTTACAAATTATTCGTCAAGTACGCTACATTTTTCAGATTTATCTCACCCCATAACGGCATTTTTTGAATCAAATCTCTTTTTTGACGACGATTGTCAACTTGTTTTGCCCTTTGCTGAGCTTGTTCCATCCTAGGAGATAACCGTCGTACTAAAGACGAAATTTTTATCTTTGAAGAATTTACATTTATTGACATCCATTGCTCTGCGATAGTTGAGGAGGGAGTGGGGGCGGATGAACGGGCTTGCCACGTTCTCCGTCTTTTCTCTATTTCTCTTTTTGTTCGTTTGTTTGTTTGTTTGTTTGTTTGTTTGTTTAGCGCGCGCGTACGTACGCGAGGAAAAGTGTTGCAAGTTCCTGCAAATGAAGATATTGCACGAGTTTTTCTAGGTCTTTTGGCTGAAAAGTGATGGAATATCGTGCATGTCAATGAGTTACGTGGGTTTTGGCATGCTTTTCGTGTGTTTTGCTAGTGTTTAGACTGAAAAGTGGTGGAATATCGTGCATGTCAATGAGTTACGTGGGTTTTGGCATGCTTTTCGTGTGTTTTGCTAGTGTTTAGACTGAAAAGTGATGGAATATCATGCATGTCAATGAGTTACGTGGGTTTTGGCGTGCTTTTCGTGTGTTTTGCTCGTGTTTAGATTGAAAAGTGATGGAATATCGTGCATTTCAATAAGTTACGTGGCTTGTAGAGAGTTTTTCATGTGTTTTGCTAGTTTTTAGACCGGAAAGCGATGGAATATCGTGCATGTCAATGAGTTATGTGGGTTTTGGCGTGCTTTTCGTGTGTATTGCTAGTCTTTAGACTGAAAAGTGATGTAATATCGTGCATGTCAATGAGTTACGTGGGTTTTGGCGTGCTTTTCGTGTGTTTTGCTCGTGTTTAGACTAAAATGCGATGGAATATCGTGCATGTCAATAAGTTACGTGCTTTATTGCAAAACTGACTCAACATGGAGAATAGCTTCCATTTTGGGGTATTTCCCCCTATTATATATGGAAGGAAATGAGGCGAAAGTGATAAAATCCGCGTTAAAAAATGCTGGTAAATACAATCTTTATTATTTCAGAAGGAGAAGGGCAGCGTTACTACGCGTTTTTGATCATTGCCTTTGTGAACAAGTCTTGTGCCTTTGAGAACAAGTCTTGTGTTTTTGAGGACAAGTCTTGTGTCTTTGTCAATAACACTGGGTGTAATCTATAGATGACGCTTGATAATCTCCGACGTTTAGCGAAAAACGTCCCACGTTTTAGAGAAAATCTCCCACGTTTTTGGGAAAATCTCCCATGTTTTTCAGTAAATCTCCTACGTTTTTGGGAATTCCTCGGAGCTATTACAGCATAAGCAGCCCCCTTAAGAGCTGCCTGAATAAAAAGCATGAAATGCCATAGAGGAGCAAAGCGAGGAGCCTTATTGTTCCTCCGCAGGCTCTTCTTCTTGTTCACCGATGGTGAGTTGTTGCAGGTCGTAGGAGGAGCCGTTGTAGACGTTCAAATCCACATCGCCAGAGATGCCATTAACCTTGCCACGGTCGGTGAATTGCCAAAATTTCCATTTACCCTTGTAGGATAGTTGTTTCACGTAGTAGTGAGCAATCCAAAAATGGTAGCGTGCGAAAGCAGGCGTGTCGAGATATTTCTCCTTAAACTTCAGTCCGGTATAGATGATGGGTGTGGTGTTGTAGTGCTGCTCCACGATATTGAGCCACTTAGCCACCTCACTGCGGAGTTGTTCGGCAGAGAGCGTTCCGATGCTTTCCACGTCGAGCACAGGTGCCAAATCGCCTGGTTCGAGATGCACTTGCTTGAGATAATGTTTCGCCTGCACATCGCCCGACACGAGGGGAGAAAAGAAGTGGTAGGCACCACGAATGAAGTCGTATTGCCCGATTTGGTAGAAGTTGTCGTTGAAATTCTTGTCCACATGCTCTTTCCCTTCGGTAGCCTTAGCAATGACGAAGCGAATGGGCTGGTGATCTATTTTGGCAGCAGCCACTTTGTCCCAGTCAATTTCACTTTGATAGCGACTGATGTCGATGCCTCTCACGGCATATTCTTCGGGGTATTTGGTGGTGCCAAAGAGCCCTTGCCACAAATTGGACGTAGGGGCAACGATGTATTTGTAGGTGACGAAAAGATACACTCCAGCGGCGATGATGATGCCAATCCAGAACACGCGCTTGTAGCCGTGTCCGAAGGAGCGTTCAGCCCAAGTGACGGCACTCTGCTTCCTGCTTCGTGAGGTGCGGCGTCGCTTTTTGGGAGGAGTGGAGGAGCGTTTCTTTTGAATCATGAAAAGGGAAAAAAAAAACGAGGGGTGCAAACTTGCGCTTGCACCCCAGGTTGAGTCAATGTATTATGCGATGCAGACGCTGATTATTTCGCTTGTTCGAGCGCAAGCGTCTTGGTGCATTGGTCGCAAACTTCCGTGGGACCCCAGTATTGGATAGGACCAGGATAAACGAAGGCAGTTTGTTCTGCCCATGCTTCGCGTTGTGCAGCGAAGGTCTTGAAGGGCGCACCATCGAGTTCTACGAGAGCCTTGCGGATCACGGGCTTCATTTCGCCGTGACGACGCTCCATGTTCATCATCATCGTGATGGGCACACCGCCAGCCACCCATTCAGCAGCAGGAGCAGTGGTGTTCTTCACGATCGCCATGTAGCCAGTCTTGCCGTTAGCCACGAGTTGAGCAGCAGAAGCACCGAGAGCGTAGCAGTAGTCAGCATCGAAGTTGGAAGGAGCTGCGCAACGACCTTCGTAACCGAAGAAGTGGTGGAGAGCAGCAAACTTGCCAGTGTACTTGCCTTCCTTCTTCCAAGCAGCGAGCTTTTCAGCCACCATTTCAGAGAGGAGCTTTTCAGTTTCGATGAGCGAAACTTGTACGTTGCCGTGGGGGTCGCGTTCAGCGGTGAGTTGCTTAGCCACACCTTCGGGGAGAGAAGCGTAGATGGCAGCGTTTTCAGCGGTAAGACGGCTGAGCACCCATGCACGTTGGTCGGCAGCTTCCACTTGAGCAGCTTCTGGAGTAGAGAGGAGGTCGTTGAGTTCAGCAATGAGCTTCTTCAAAGAAGGAATGAACTCGATGAGACCTTCGGGGATGAGCACCGTACCGAAGTTGTTGCCAGCAGCAGCGCGCTTAGCCACTACTTCAGCGATGTAGGTTACTACGTCGTCAAGGCTTTGTTCCTTAGCTTCTACTTCTTCAGAAATCAAGCACACGTTGGGTTGCACTTGGAGTGCGCACTCGAGAGCGATGTGAGAGGCAGAGCGACCCATGAGTTTGATGAAGTGCCAGTATTTACGAGCAGAGTTAGCATCGCGTTGGATGTTACCAATCACTTCAGCATACGTCTTGCAAGCAGTGTCGAAACCGAAAGAAGTTTCGATTTGGTCGTTCTTCAAGTCACCGTCGATGGTCTTGGGGCAACCGATCACTTGCACGCCATATTTCTTAGCAGCGTAGTATTCAGCGAGCACGCAAGCGTTGGTGTTAGAGTCGTCACCACCGATGATCACGATAGCGTTGATGCCGAGTTGACGAATCACTTCCATACCCTTTTCAAACTGAGCTTCTTCTTCGAGCTTCGTACGACCAGAACCGATCATGTCGAAACCACCAGTGTTGCGGTATTCGTCGATGAGTTCATCGGTCATTTCGAGGTAGTTGTGGTCCACCAAACCTCCAGGTCCCATGAGGAAGCCGTAGAGCTTAGAGTTGGGGTTTTGCTTCTTCAAGCCATCATAGAGGCCGCAAATCACGTTATGACCGCCAGGCGCTTGACCACCAGAGAGGATGATACCGATGTTGATGGGAGCATATTCCTTCTTCTCGTCCGTAGGTTCGAAGTTGACGAGGGGCATGCCATAAGTGTTGGGGAAGAGAGCTTTAATTTCTTCTTGGTTGTCTACACTTTGAGTGGGTGCACCTTCCACGATTTTCACGTTGCCGCGAAGACCTGCGGGGAGTTTGGGCTGGTAGGCAGCACGAGCAATTTGCAATGCGCTTTTTTCCATATTGATTGATAGATTGGAGTTTGAAATTAGATTGCTACAAAATTACTTCTTTTCTGGCGAACAGACAAGATTTCGCCTTGTTTTCTCTCTGCTTTTTGCGGTGTGGTGTGGATATTTGCAAAGCGAGATGGTTTTTAGCTCTTTTCGTCCTTGGAAGCCCTTGCATCGAGTTGTCCTTGCGTGAGATAGAAATCGGCACATAGTTGCTGATATTGTGGACTGCGCTCGCCATTTTCTTGCAGGATAAGTTGATCGATTTGCAAGAAATCGCCTATGATGGTGTGCCCATTCTCGTGCTGTGTGGGAGGTGTGAAATGGAGTTGAAAACGGAGCATCACGCGTTTGGGGGCTTTGCGTGCCACGGTGTGCACGTCGGTCTGATGGATGAGGGAAAATCCGGCATCTTGTGCGCAGCGCACGAACCGTGGTTGTGCTGTCTTAGGGATAATCACTTGCAGCCATCCGCCACTCTTGAGGAGTTGTGCACTGCGCTGGGTGAGGGCTTCAAAGGTGAGTCCGTGGTGCACGTGTCGCGCTTGTGCGCGCTGCTGATTGGGTGAGAGGAGGGTTTCCTCAAAATAGGGAGGGTTGCTCACTATCATGTCGAAAGGTTGCAGATCTTCTCGGCAATCTTCGCTCATGATGTCGCCTTGTTTCACCACGATTTGGGAAGCAAAGGGCGATGCTGCCACGTTTTCGATGGCTTGTGTGGTGGCATCGGCATCGAGTTCCACACCCACGATTTGCACCTGTGGATAACGCTGCGCGAGCATCATGGCAATAAGTCCACTTCCCGTGCCGATGTCCAGTGCTCGTGCAGCGGAGGGAGTCGGTGGCATTTTGCACCAGGCTCCGAGGAGTACGCCGTCTGTGCCCACTTTCATGGCGCACCGGTCGTCGTGGATGGTGAATTGTTGGAATTGGAACATCGTGTGGGAGTTAGATTGGGAGAGGATAAGGGAATGAAGGAGTTGGGGTGGGGAGGTGGTGTTAGTGTAGTAGAGAATGGTGTGGGGCAAGAAGGAGAGAGAAGGGACAAGTCCATAAAAAAAAGGCGACTTCTGGGAAGAAGCACGCCTTTCGATTGGATTGGGAATAGTTGTTTGATTAGGCCAAGCCTGGCTTATTTCGCCTTCTCAACGATAGCTTTAAAAAGCTTGAGGGTTGTTTACAGCGAGGTCGGCGAGCACCTTACGGTTGATCTCGATACCGGCCTTGTGAAGACCGCCCATGAGTTGAGAATAGCTCAAGCCTTCGAGGCGAGCCGCAGCGTTGATACGCTGAATCCAGAGAGCGCGGAAATTGCGCTTCTTGTTGCGACGATCACGGAACGCAGAGGTAAGACCCTTTTCCCAAGTGTTCTTGGCAACGGTCCACACGTTCTTGCGGGCACCGAAGTAACCGCGGGTGAGCTTCAGGATTCTCTTGCGCTTAGCGCGAGATGCGACATGATTTACTGATCTTGGCATAGTAATGTTGTTTTTGATTGCTGGCGGCTACGCGATAGCAGCTCTTGTGTGCCAGACATTCGATGAAATAAATGACTTTGGTAGGAGGTTTTGTAGAAACAAAAACCAGAAGAGATTAGCGCATGCAGAGCAATTCGCGCACTTGCTTCACGTCGCAGTTGTCAACGAGACCAACGTGTACAAGGTTACGCTTTTGCTTCTTAGTCTTCTTCGTGAGAATGTGACTGTGGAAAGCGTGCTTTCTCTTGATCTTACCGGTTCCGGTGAGCGCGAAACGCTTCTTAGCACCAGAATTAGTCTTTACTTTAGGCATTTGTTTGTAAATTAAATGATGAATGAATGTGTGCGGTTGCGCATACCTGGCACAACGCGCGACTATAATAAAACACACAAGCGTAAGCGCCTCGACGGATGCTTTTTAGTGATGTATGGAAACTGGGGTAGTTCCGCCGAGAATGTCCACTTGCATGGATTATCCAATGGGAAAATGGGAGCAGATTAGAAGTCTTCGCCTTCCACCTTAGGACCGGTGTATTCGCGACGTTCCTTCACTTGAGGGGCTTTCTTGGCAGGAGCCGCCTTTACTTCTGCTTCAGCAGGAGCTTCGTGTACTTCTTCCACTTCTACGTCCTTCTTGCGCACTGGCGCTTTCTTAGGAGCGAGATACATGGTCATGCGCTTGCCTTCGAGCACGGGCATTGACTCCACCTTGCCATATTCTTCCAAATCGTTGGCAAAACGCAGGAGCAAGACTTCACCTTGTTCTTTGAAGAGGATGCTACGACCCCGGAAGAACACATAAGCCTTCACTTTGTCGCCTTCGCTCAAGAAGCCCTTAGCGTGCTTGAGTTTGAAGTTGTAGTCGTGATCGTCGGTTTGAGGACCGAAACGGATTTCTTTCACTTCTACCTTCACTTGCTTGGCTTTGAGCTCTTTTTGGCGCTTCTTCTGCTCGTAGATAAATTTGGAAAAGTCCACTAATCTACAAACAGGAGGTTGTGCGTTGGGGCTGATTTCTACTAAATCTACGCCTTGTTGTTGTGCCATGCGTAGTGCATCGCGCGATGGCATTACCACACTATCACCTTCTTCGGGGATTACGCGCACTTCTCGCGCACGAATTTGCTCGTTGACGCGATACTGCTGCTTGAGTTTATCGTTTTTATTGGGTCTCAAATGTCGATAAATTTGGGTTTGTAAATTAGAGAGTCTATTAATTGCGCTGCAAAAGTAAGCATTTCCTTGCAACCTGCAAAGTTTTCCTCCGAAAACATCGACTATTTTTTGTGCTCCTCCATTTTCTTTTCCGCTTATTTGTGCTATTTGGCGGATAAGTTGTAACTTTGCACATAATTAGCGATAGTGTGCAAACTTGGTGTTGTAGGGTATTTTCCTGTTTATCACCTCATTTTTCGCATTATCGCAGTGGAATATGTGCCGCTAATCCAGACATAGTGATACCTATCTCACGCATTTTATCATAGGATCTTAGAACATCAACCTCATAGTTTCTCAAAAATTCAACACATTAGTTTATGAAACGCATTCTTTCTTTCCTCCTTATGGCTTTCATTGCCACCACACTCACGGTGTCTGCACAGTCTGCTGCCGACAAAATTGTGGGATTGTATCACGTGGTCAAGGACGGTCGCAACTCCAAGGTTAAGATTTTCAAGTACGGCGATGGTTATCGTGCTCAAGTGGTGTGGCTTGAAAATATGAAAAATCCTGATGGTAGCCAGCGCACCGACCAGAAATCCCGACCCTAAGAAGCGCAACACGCCTTCCAACCAAATCGTGCTGGTGGAAAAGGTGACCTTCGATGGTGACGATACTTGGGAAAACGGAAATATCTACGACCCCACGAGTGGCAAGGTGTATCGTGTGGAAATGTATTTCGACAAACCCAACGTGCTCACGGTGAAAGGTAAACTTGGACCTTTCTTCAAGCGTGTGTATTGGCAGAAGATTCAATAGTTTGCTCCTGATAGCCGTTTCTTTCACTGGCGCTGAGGTTCAACACTATCAATAGGTAAAAAAGAGGATGCTTTCATTGTGGAAGCATCCTCTTTCTTTGTTTCTAGTTTCTCTAGTTCTTCTAGTTCCACTAGTTCTTCTCGTACTTTTTTCTTTGTGTTGTTGTCGCTGTGTGGTGCAGCTTATCTTGTTTCTTCAAAGAAGAGTTTGGGAATGTCGGTCAGGCTCTGAGGGTCGACGTAACTTTCGATGTGACGTTTGCGCTTGTCTTCGAGAATTTCATCCACAGCGATGAGAATACTTGTTTCTTCCACGTTGCCAAATTCGTCGTTGACGGCGGTGCCAAAGACGCGCATGGTGGGCGAAAGGTTCATATAAGCATTGACCAAAGGTGGGATATTGAAGCCACGTTCGCGCACTGCTTTGTTCAGCACTTTGTAGTCGGCGCGGAAGTCTGTTTCGACAAAGATTTTCTTCAGTTCCTCTTCGGGAGTTTCGAGCAGCACGGGATTATTGACCGAGATGAGTCCATCGCGATCGCCAAAGTGACGATTGAGGAAGTAGAGAATCATGTCTCGCGCTGGTCGGTCGAAGCTGGGATACATGGTCATTTTTCCGAAGAAGTACTTCAAATCGGGCATGATCACGGTGAGGGCACCAAGTCCGTCCCAGAGGTTGTCGAGGGCGTAGAGGCTTTTGGATAGGTTGCGCGTGCTTTGGTATTCGAGGGTCACGAAAGATCGTCCCAATTCCACGGTCTGTGGAAGGAAGTTTTCGATGAAATTGTCCGAGAAGGTGAACATGTGTCCTGTCGCCAGATAGGGTTGTCCGTTTTCGCGGAAGGTAATGTCGCTGGGAGGCAAGAAGCGATACCCCCCCGAGTATTTCTTCTGCATCGGGATTCCACACGATGAGTTGATAGTAGGGGCGTTCGCAAACGTCAAACTCATCGAGGTCTAAGGCTTGTCCCGTACCTCCTCCAGCCGCGCGGAAAGCGATTTCGCGCAATCTACCGATTTCGCGCATCACGTTGGGTGCGTTGTGGTGGGTGATGATATAAATCTCGTTGCCTGCTTTGTTGGTCTTGCGCAACTGCAACTCTGGAGTGAGTTCGCGACGAAGCAAATCACGAGATACGGGTTCGATGATGGGTTGCATATAATGGGAGATATGATTTCCAAAACGGAGCACCGTGTTGGGTGTTGTTCCTGGTGTGGGAAGATGGGGAGGGAGTGCTCAGAGTTTTAGAGAAATGATCAATGTTGTGCTGATTCAGGAAGGTCGTACACCAACTTTCTCACTTCGGCAGCCCACTGTGTAGGGCTCTTTTCTGTGGTAAACGATTGCCAAGATATAGGTTTCCCGATGTGGATGTCGAAAGTGCTGTGCTGATGATGATATAGTTCGTCAACAAGATAGAGCATGGCAAGGTTGAACTTGATGCCTAGTCGCTTGCTCCAATTCGCCAAGCGATAGAAGAAATCAGAATTTCTTCCTCCGAAATGAATAGGCACGATGTCGCGTTGGTTTTCGATGCTCTTGCTCACAAAGGTTTGCCCAGGGCACATCTTGGATGTGTCCCTCGATGCGTCGCGAGCACAAACCAGCGGGGAACATGATGAGATGTTTGTCGCCAGCAAAAGCGGCATTCACCATTTTGGGGAATTCACGACCCTGATGTCCGGTCTTGTTGATGGGCACAAAGAGTGGGGCGATGCCCGTGAGGTTCATGAGGAGGTCATTCGCCAGATAGCAAATCTGTCCATCGTAGTGTCGTCCGAGGATAGCGCCAAGTATCACGCCATCGGCACCTCCAAGGGGATGATTGCTCACAAAGGTGAAACGGCGTCCGTCGGCATCGGAGGGTAGGTTTTCTAGTCCATGCACGTTGAGTTTGAGGTCGAGATAGTGCATGCAGTCTTCGAGCCATTGCACCCCTTGCGTTTCTCCTTCTTTTGCGATAAATTCGTTGAGCCAGTCTTGGTGAATGATACGTTTGAGATAGCGTACCAAAGCTCCAGGAACAAGGCGGGCTTTGCGTCTCATCTTGTTGCGCAGGATTTGATCGATGTCGATGAGATAGGGTTGTGCCATGATGAGCAAATCACTTATGTCCAATCACTGTGCAGTGAGCCGATGTAGGCTTTTTGCCGTGAATTTATGTCGTGCGTTGGGTATGCAAATTTAGCAATAAAAACTAAGATAGTCGGGTTGTTTCGCCTATTTTCTGCACATTTTTAGCCTTTTGCGCAGATTTTTTTGGAGTGTGCAAGATGTGTTTTTCCTGTTTCCAACGTGGCTTTCTCCAGCGTATTAAGCGTATTAAGGCAATAGGGGAGGTAAAAAGGGGGAAGTTGAATAGGGAGGTAAAAAAGAAAAGCACCAATCAAAATGATTGATGCTTTGTAGTTGCGGAGGCTCGACTCGAACGAACGACCTCCAGGTTATGAGCCTGGCGAGCTACCAACTGCTCCACTCCGCGATCTAATGTTTGCGCCTCGGTTATTTCCGAATTGCGAGTGCAAAGGTAGCGACTTTTTCTTTATCCTCCAAATTTTTGAGGAGAAAAATGCACTTTTATACGCAGAATAGCATCTATAGAGGCGAGTTTCTCCGATTTTTCTCACAAAACGTGCTGAGAAAGAGTAGAAGAGAGTGCGCCAATTTGTGATTGACACACTCTCTTCTGAAGTGTTTAGTCTTAGAAGACTATGAAATCTTGATTTGTTTAGAAGATGTCAAATGTCTCGTTGACATCTCGAATGCCATCTATTTTCCCTGTTTCGTCTGGATTATCTGTGATTTCTCCAGTTTGCACAGCTCTGTTGTAATTGAAAACTTCAACAGAGGAGCTGTATCTGTGACTGGATCCACCATATAGGTAGTCAGATGTGTTAATGCTAAAGGTTATTATACCACCAGGTCCAGGAGGATAGAGAGCGGCAGGGTTTTCTGCACCGTCCGAGATTGTGCCAGTAACGAGAACTTTACGTATTTTGGTACCGTCTGCACGAGTGTATTCCACAAGGAGCTTGAGCTCGTAGTTGCTACTTGTTGGGAAGCTCGCAAATTCACCATATAGCAAGTCCTTTGCTGCATCGTACTTCACTACATTTGTAGCTCGAGTGGCTGCTGATTTTGTACCGACTGTTTTACCACCTGCTACTAGTCTGCTGGACATGTTTGTTGTAGTCTGAATACTCAGAACCACTTTAGTAGGGTCGATTTTTTCATTAGCTGGAATATTCAACCACTTGCGAGGATCCTTCATGAAGAATCTATTCAACTGTGCAACTCTGTGTAGACGAATCGTAACGTAATCCGATCTATCATTGCTTGTGAATACCGTTTCTCCAACATAAGTGTCCCATGGAATGGGATGATAATAGACTGCGTTTTTACTACTACTAATCACACCATTTCCTCCTTTGTGGTTCACAGTGAGCACATAATCGTGAGGTTGTGCTTGCTCATCCGCACTAGCAAAAGAATGAATCTTGAGAGAGTCGGTGTTGTAGATGAAGTCTTGGAAGAGGAACTGACGATCGTTCATCGCGTCGTTCTTCTTGAACTGGTAAGCGATTTGTTTTCGTAAGAACTCTGTAAGACCAGCCGAAGCAAGGTTTTGATCGGCTACTTCAGAGGGTTCATTTGCAATGTGAGAATAAGTGCCATCATCATCGTTGAGCACGTAGCGATTGAAACATGTTTGAATCCAGCACGCTTGTGCAAATCAAAAAGATTATATTGGCTCAGAGGAGACTGCGTGGGAATGGAGGAATAGTGGTTGTAGAAATAGTTGACAAATATTCCCTTAGGAAGCAATAAGTTGAGGTTACTGCTATAAGTGTTTCCTTTTTTATCGCGCGCCATAAACACCACTTCGTTCTTTATTTCCACATCACCCAATCGAACCAAAGGAGGAGCCGTGATTGTAATGGTCTTCTCTGCCTTATTTACTTTGTACTTCCAGTTGGCAGGCATTGAAGCGTACAAAGTCGTGAGCTGGTCAGATTTAGTAAATGGGAATGTGATTTGTTGTCCAGGGCTGAAGGTGAGTTCACGGGTGTCGGGAGCATATTGTGCACCTACTGCTTCTTGGGTTTTGGCATCCTTCGCATTTTCGGGTTGAATGTCAAAATTCAAATCAGGCACGAGGGGAACAACCACTTCGGGAAGGTCGGGATAAGTGGTAGTAATCGTAAGTTTATCTCCTTCTTTGTTGAGTGCTATCTTTTTAATAGGGCTAATCACGCCAGGTTCTCCGGGTGCTCCTTTGGGACCTTGAGGACCCTGAGCTCCTTGGTCGCCCTTATCGCCCTTGTCACCCTTGTCACCCTTGTCGCCCTTTGGACCTTGAGGACCTGTAGCACCATTTTGTCCAGGTGCACCATCCTTACCGTTGGTGCCATCTTGTGCTTTGGCAACAACTTTCTCGCCATTGGCTTTGATGAATTCGGTGGTTCCATCGCACCAAGTCACTGTCCAATAGAAACGAGTGTCGTTAGTGTTCTCTTTGTCTTGTGCTGCGCTGAAGGTGGGAGTGCAACCACCCTTTCCATCCGTTCCATTCGTACCGTTTGTACCATTTGTACCATTTGCACCAGCTAATCCTTGAGGACCACGAGCAGGTTTACCCGTGTTTTGACCATTGATGTACCAATTTCCATCGCCGCCGATGGTTACATCAAAGACTGGTGAAACTCCGTCCTTACCGTTTAGACCATCTTTACCGTCTTTACCGTTTAGACCATCTTTACCGTCCTTACCATTTAGACCATCTTTACCGTTCAGACCGTCTTTACCGTCCTTACCATTGAGACCGTCCTTACCGTTCAGACCATCTTTACCGTCTTTACCGTTGAGTCCGTCTTTACCATTGAGACCATCTTTTCCATCGCGTCCAAAAGGCACGTAGATAGTTGACTTTCCCAGTGTGATATATGCACCCACTGTGTCCGTATTCTCAATAGCATAGATGATTTTTGACACCGGTTCGCGGTTTACCAGCATATTGACGGTGAGTTGCAAATCACCGATTCTCTTGTTGAAACGATCGGCTTGGTCTTGCAGGTCTGCCATTGCTACTGAGGTAGTAAACTGGCGTTGATAGAGTTCTTGTGCGTCTTCTTTGTAGCAACTATGCAATGCAGTCATGGAAGCCAAAGCTAATGCACACCCTATTAGTGTTTTCTTAGTCATTGTTCTCTTTATTGTTGTATTCTTGTTTTTCTAATGACATACTTCTGAGTCTTGATGATTATCGGAAATATGATCAAAAAAACAGGTGACAATTTATGCTTAATATCTTATTTCACAGTGATGCTTTGCAAGTTTTGCATTGCTGCTGGTGCATCAGAAATTTGGAAATACTGACGAGCCGCATCCCATTGACCATTGCGAGCGAGCGCTACACCGAGAAGATTGTAGTAGTAGCCATCATTGAGCTTGAAACTTTGGAGCAAACGGAGTGCCTCTTCGTTTTGTTTGTTTTTCAAGCATCTGATGGGCTCGATAAAGCTTAGTAAGAGGAGCATCGGGGTGAATTTGTTGCAAAGTTGCGAGAGCCGCCTTACCTTCTGCTGTGTTGAAACCATAGTCGAGTGCCACGGCATACATTTCTTCTGCACCCACATTCTCAGGCTGGGTCTTCATCTTTTCCTTCGCTTCGGGGAGAGCGTAAGCGCGCACATCAAACTGCACGTTATAAGAACTCTTTCGGAGATAAGGATAGACGGTTTTCAACAGTTCAGGATAACCAGCAACACGTTTGATTTCTTGTTTCACAATCTCTGTGTCGGGTTGGCGATCCATGAGAGCTATCACCTCGTTTGCACTAGGCAGGTTTTGGTTTTTGGTCAAAGTGTCGCGCAGTCCATCCCAGTTTTCAGTCACGCGTCCCAATTGCACTTGATTGCGATCAATTTGAGGATTGTGTTTCACAATATAGTCAATGATAGACTGTGCGCGACCTGTGGAGAGGCGGAAGTTATTGTCCAAAGGACCTTCGGGTGAAGCAAAACCTTCTACGCGGATATTGCGCACGCGGTAGTCTTTGTTGGCTGTGATGGTGCGGAGTTCATTGTCCACACGTGACAATTCTGCAGCGTTCTTATGGAGATTGCGCACGATGTATGTCTTGTTGAGCGGATAGGTGAGCGCAATGCTCGCAGAATAGTTACGAGGTTTAGCCTCGGGAATTGTAATATGCTCTGGAAGACTCGTAAGCAGTTTTGCAGCCAATTCAGGAGTGAGAGGGTTCACAGGCTCTTGGGGTTGCACAGGAGCAGGGGCTGGCACTGGCACATAAACCACTTCGGGTATGGCTTTACGGAACTTATAGACCACACCGACTGCAGGTTGCCATACATAACTGTCGTAGGCGCGGCGTACGCTTTGCACACCGTCGATGGAGCGGTCGTGCTGCCAGATGAAGCGGTTGTTCACATCGATAGCCCAACGTGGGGAAAGGTTGAAACGCACTGCCACATCACCACCCAAACCAATGGTGAACGTGTTGTTCACCTTGGGAGCAACGACTTTGCCTGTCTCACGATTCACCACCTTTGCCGTGTAGCTGCTCAAGTAGGCACCAGGACGCAACCAAAGTTCCACGGGCTTTTCTTCATATACAGATGCAAAGAAAAGGCGAGTGAGATTGAGATTAGCATTCACCGAGGCTTGCCAGAACGAAATGTTACTCTTGATTTGAGGGAAAGGCGTCGCTGCAAGTTGCACTTGTTGTGGGTTGTTGCCTTGTTCACCAATTAGCGTTTGCCCTCTTTGTTGGTAACGGGGAAATGATAAACCGTACCATCAATTTGGGTGTAAGGATAGTAGGTGTAGGCATCGTGTTGTCCCAAGTAGAAATTACGCTGGAAGTCGTTGGCGAAAGCACTGCTTTTGCCTGCTCCGAAAGCAGCTTGGAGTCCAAACACAGATGAGAACTGATAACCACCACTGAGTTGTGCACCCAAACCCAAGTGCAAATCGCCTTGGTTGGTGAGAGAGTAGAGTGTACCAAAAGTGAGCGGTGACATCACTTCAGCACCCACAAACCAATAGTTAGAACGGTAGTTCTTCGTTTTGTTTTGGGGAGTGTTAACCATTTCGTTGTCTTGCAACGAAGTGTGGTTGAGCGATAATGTTGGGGTGTTGGCAGTTTCGGGAAGTGATAGTCTCTCTTTATTGCTCGCTAAAGTTGGAACTGCAGTGCCAATAGCCATAAGGCTAAAGGCAAACATGAGTGTTTGTTGTTTAGTCGCACACTTGTTGGCTTTTTTGTTTTCCATTATTAATGATGTTGTAGTTGACTCACTGATTTGAAAGTAAAAGCATACTTCAATAGGTCCAAAATTTGTATTTAAGTAATAGGTTTCTGCAAAAGTACGAGTTTTCCTCTTTTTGGTATGGAAAAATGCAAGAAATCATGTTTTTTTTTACTCGATATCTAAGTAAATAACTAAAAAACGTGGTAAATGTTAAGTCTGTGTAGCATATTTTACCTCTTTCACGATGTATGTTTTGCTGCTTCGTTGTTAGTCTTAAAATGCATCCAAAGAGTAATTCAATAGAATTAGTGGATTTTTGCGCAAAATAGCGTAGTGTATAAAGAAGAAGAGAGTGCGCCAATTTGTGATTGACTCACTCTCTTCTGAAGTGTTTAGTCTTAGAATAGTATGAAATTAGTCTTGGTTGACTATGAAAAGGGGCAGTTTAGAATTCGTCTACCGCTGGATCTACATCGCGGATACCTTCTATTTCACCGAGGTAGTCGGGCTGGTCATCAATCAACGTACTGTTCACCTGCCCATCTTTAGTCATCGTTTGCACTGAAGAACTATAAGCCGGGAGCGTGGGATGGAGACGGAACGCAGCAGTGCCTACACTAAAGACTATTTGTCCACCAGGTCCTGGAATAATTTGTTGCTTTGGATGTTGTTTCGTTCCAGATGCGATAACCTTACGAACTACACTTCCGTTGGGACGAGCATATTCGACCAAGAGCTTGAAGTTGTTGGAAGAACCTGTTGGGAAACTTGCAAATTCAGCAGATAGAAGTTGCTTATTAGCATCATATTTCGCTGCGTTTCTAGCAAGAGTTACGGAGAGTAAACCATTTCCAACCCTCTCACCAGAAACCGCCAGTTTCGTATCAATGCTTGTTCCAGAAGCGATATGAAGCACAACCTTAGATGCATCGAAAGCTTCGTTTGCTGGAAGACCTAGCCACTTGTGTGGATTGACCATATACAACTTTGTGAGTTGAGCTGCCTTGTATAAGCGAATGGTCTGGAAGTCTGAACGGTCGTTACTTTGATATACTGTTTGTGCAACATAAGTGTCCCAAGGTATGGGGTGAAAATAAGCTGCTGTATTTGTTGCCCCTATTACACCATTTCTACCATTGTGCCATACTGTTAGGAGCATTTCATTGGGTTGCGAATCATCTCCGTGGAGTCTTATAATTCCTACTGAATCTTTATGGTAGATGAAATCCAACATCGTGAATTGCTGATTGTCGTATGTATTGGGCTTTTGGAGCTGATATGCAACCATACTTTTCAAAAATGCTGTAAGGCGTTCCGAAGGGATGTTATAAGTCTCGGTATCATTCCATCCTTCAAGAGGTATATACGAGCCATCAGGTCCAAGAACCATTCTAACGAAACTATGTTCAAACCTGAACGATTGTTGAGATTAAATAGGTTATAGGGACTGCGTGGTGACTGTGTGGGAATCGATGAGAGAGGGTTATAGAAGTAATTGATGAATGTTCCTTTGGGGAGCAATAACTTGAGGTTGCGACTAAATGTGTTGCCTTTGTCATCGCGTGCCATAAACACCACTTCATTGTTAATTTCTACGTCACCCAATCGTGACAAAGGAGGAGCCGTAATTGTGATGGTCTTGTCTGTCTCGTTCACTTTGTACTTCCAGTTAGGAGGCATAGAAGTGTACACCGCTGTGAGTTTGTCTGCTTTGGTGAAGGGAAACGTGATTTGTTGTCCAGGAGCAAAGGAGAGTTCACGAGTGTTGGGAGCATACTGATTGGCTACTTCCGCATTGGTTGAAGCATCCTTCGACTTTTCTGGTTGAATGTCGAAATTCAAATCAGGAACAAGGGGAACAACCACTTCGGGAAGGTCGGGATAAGTGGTAGTAATCGTAAGTTTATCTCCCTCTTTGTTGAGTGCTATCTTTTTAATAGGGCTAATCACGCCAGGTTCTCCGGGTGCTCCTTGGGGACCTTGAGGACCCTGAGCTCCTTGGTCGCCCTTATCGCCTTTATCGCCCTTGTCACCTTTTGGACCTTGAGGGCCTGTAGCACCATTTTGTCCAGGGGCACCATCCTTACCGTTGGTGCCATCTTGTGCTTTGGCAACAACTTTCTCGCCATTGGCTTTGATGAATTCTGTGGTGCCATCGCACCAAGTCACCGTCCAATAGAAACGAGTGTCGTTAGTGTTCTCTTTGTCTTGTGCTGCGCTAAAGGTGGGGGTGCAACCATCCTTTCCATCCTTTCCATTCGTGCCGTTTGTACCATTTGTACCATTTGCACCAGCTAATCCTTGAGGACCACGAGCGGGTTTACCCGTGTTTTGACCATTGATGTACCAATTGCCATCGCCGCCGATAGTTACATCAAAGGCTGGTGAAACTCCGTCTTTTCCGTCTTTACCGTTCAGACCGTTTTTACCGTCTTTTCCGTCCTTACCGTTCAGACCATCTTTACCGTTCAAACCGTTCAGACCGTTTTTACCGTCCTTACCGTTTAGACCATCTTTACCGTCCTTACCGTTTAGACCGTCTTTACCGTCTTTACCGTTGAGTCCGTCTTTACCGTCCTTACCGTTTAGACCATCTTTACCATCTTTACCGTTGAGTCCGTCTTTACCGTCCTTACCGTTTAGACCATCTTTACCATCTTTACCGTTGAGTCCGTCTTTACCATTCAGTCCGTCTTTTCCATCGCGTCCAAAAGGCACGTAGATAGTTGACTTTCCCAGTGTGATATATGCACCCACTGTGTCCGTATTCTCAATAGCATAGATGATTTTTGACACTGGTTCGCGGTTTACCAGCATGTTGACGGTGAGTTGCAAATCACCGATACTCTTGTTGAAACGATCGGCTTGGTCTTGCAGGTCTGCCATTGCTACAGAGGTAGTAAACTGGCGTTGATAGAGTTCTTGTGCGTCTTCTTTGTAGCAACTATGCAATGCAGTCATGGAAGCCAAAGCTAATGCACACCCTATTAGTGTTTTCTTAGTCATTGTTCTCTTTATTGTTGTATTCTTGTTTCTCTAATGACATACTTCTGAGTCTTGATGATTATCGGAAAATATGATCAAAAAAACAGGTGACAATTTATGCTTAATATCTTATTTCACAGTGATGCTTTGCAAGTTTTGCATTGCTGCTGGTGCATCAGAAATTTGGAAATACTGACGAGCCGCATCCCATTGCCCATTGCGAGCGAGCGCTACACCGAGAAGATTGTAGTAGTAGCCATCATTGAGCTTGAAACTTTGGAGCAAACGGAGTGCCTCTTCGTTTTGTTTGTTTTCAAGCATCTGATGGGCTCGATAAAGCTTAGTAAGAGGAGCATCGGGGTGAATTTGTTGCAAAGTTGCGAGAGCCGCCTTGCCTTCTGCTGTGTTGAAACCATAGTCGAGTGCCACGGCGTACATTTCTTCTGCACCCACATTCTCAGGCTGGGTCTTCATCTTCTCCTTCGCTTCCGGAATGGCATAAGCACGCACGTCAAACTGCACGTTATAAGAACTCTTTCGGAGATAAGGATAGATGGTTTTCAACAGTTCAGGATAACCAGCAACACGTTTGATTTCTTGTTTCACAATCTCTGTGTCGGGTTGACGCTTGAGCAGTGCCAAAACTTCGTTTGCACTAGGCAGGTTGGGGTTTTTAGTCAATGTGTCACGAAGACCATCCCAGTTTCGGTCACGCGTCCCAATTGGAATTGGCTGCGATCGAGACGAGGATTGCGTTGCACCAGATAGTCAATGATAGATTGTGCACGACCAGTTGAGAGACGGAAGTTATTGTCCAAAGGACCTTCGGGAGAGGCAAAACCTTCTACGCGGATATTGCGCACGCGGTAGTCTTTGTTGGCGGTGATGGTGCGGAGTTCATTATCCACACGAGCCAATTCTGCTGCGTTGTTGTGAAGATTGCGCACAATGTAAGTCTTGTTGAGTGGATAGGTGAGCGCGATGCTTGCAGAATAGTTGCGAGGTTTTGCTTCGGGGAGAGTGATGCGCTCGGGAAGACCAATGAGCAATTGTGCTGCCAATTCTGGTGTGAGTGGATTGACCTCTGGTTTTTGAGGTTGCACAGGAGCAGGAGCAGGGGCTGGCACATAAGCCATTTCGGGGGCTGCTTTACGGAACTTATATAGACTACACCGACTGCAGGTTGCCACACATAACTGTCGTAAGCGCGACGAATGCTTTGCACACCGTCGATGGAGCGGTCGTGCTGCCAGATGAAGCGGTTGTTTACATCGATAGCCCAACGTGGGGAAAGGTTGAAACGCACTGCCACATCACCGCCCAAACCAATGGTGAGCGTGTTGTTCACTTTGGGAGCCACAACTTTGCCTGTTTCACGATGCACCACCTTTGCCGTGTAGCTGCTCAAGTAGGCACCAGGACGCAACCACAGTTCCACGGGCTTTTCTTCATATACAGATGCGAAGAAGAGGCGAGTGAGATTGAGGTTAGCATTCACCGAGGCTTGCCAGAACGAAATGTTACTCTTAATTTGAGGAAAAGGCGTCGCTGCAAGTTGCACTTGTTGTGGGTTGTTGCCTTGTTCTCCAATTAGCGTTTTGCCCTCTTTGTTGGTAACGGGGAATGATAGACGGTGCCGTCGATCATTGTGTAGGGATAGTAGGTATAAGCGTCGTGTTGTCCCAAGTAGAAATTACGTTGGAAGTCGTTGGCAAAAGCACTGCTCTTTCCAGCACCGAAAGCTGCTTGGAGTCCAAACACAGATGAGAACTGATAACCACCACTGAGTTGTGCACCCAAACCCAAGTGTAAATCGCCTTGGTTGGTGAGCGAGTAGAGTGTACCAAAAGTGAGCGGTGACATCACCTCAGCACCTACAAACCAATAGTTGGAGCGGTAGTTCTTCGTTTTGTTTTGGGGAGTGTTGGCTGTTTCCGACTTGCTGTAGTCGGACAAAGCTGCGACGTTTTCGGGAGAATTCAGAGGAGTAGTAAGGCTGCTTTGGCTTGCAAAAGCAGGAATAGAGGCTGGGCTCACTGCCAAAAGTCCAAGAGCCAGCATATAACTCTGCGACTTGGCAGCACGCTTCTTAATGTTCTGTTTATTCATTGATTGTTATGTAATAAGCTGATTAATGAAGAGCGTGAATAGGCACACTTGCTAATTCATACTCCTTAGAAAAGATCTATAAGTTCGTCCACATCTGGATAAGATGTGATATATATGCAGATTTTATGCCGCAAAGATATTATAAATTCTCGTCACGCCACAAACAACCTGAGTATATTGTAATAGTTTATTCTCTTTTGGGTGCGATAAGATAGGTTGACACAGCAAAAATCTCGTTTAATCTCTTCCTGTTTTTTTTGTAAATAAAGTTCTTACGATCAATGATGAATACTTTATGTAGTCATAAAAACACGATAGAACTTTGTGGAGTTTTAGGAAAAAAATTAGCGCGCTACAATAGTTCGGGGAGTTGGAATAGGCGCGTACCGTTGGATCCCTTGATGAGAATGAGATGGTCGTTGAGCGGTTGCGCTTTGAGTTCGGCTTTCACGGCTTCCACATCTGAGAAGGTGCGGAAAGGGCAGCTTGGTCGGCAGAGAGTGTGGTGAGAGCTTGGGCAAATTCGCTACCCACGAGCCACACTTGTTGGCAACCAGTGGTGAGTGCCAGTTGCAATACCTCAGCATGAGCGTCGGCAGATGCTGTGCCCAGCTCGCGCATGTCGCCCAAGATCATCATCTTGTGGGCATCTTCTGTTTGCGCAAAACTGTGGAGTGCTGCGTGCATCGAAGAGAGGTTGGCATTGTAGGCATCGATGATGAGGCGGTTGCGCTGAGTTTTGCGATATTCCGAACGATTGTTGTTGGGGGCATAGTTGCGCAAAGCTTTGTCGATGGATGCCACATGCACATTGTAGGTGAGTCCTACGAGGACTGCTGCCAAAGCATTGTCGAGATTGTATGCCCCGATGAGCTGCGTTGCCACTTCGTGCCATTGTCCCCCGTTTTTGCGCCAGCGGAAGGTGAGGAAGGGGTCGCATGACACCACTTCGCCCTCGATCACGTAACCGTGGTCGGGCGAACCATAAGTGAGGGTGGGCAATCCTTTCGCACGTGGGGCAAGGTGAGGGTTGTCGCCATTGAGGAAGATGAAGAGGGGAGTAGACCCTTCCCGGAATTGCACATTGCCGTCTACCTCCTCGAGCAATTCCATGTTGCGCTTGCGGATGTTTTCGTAGAGTTCTGTCTTAGCTTGAATCACGCCTTCAAACGAACCGAATCCCTCGATGTGCGCTTTGCCTACATTGGTGATGAGGCCGCAGTTAGGCTTCACGATGCTGGAGAGCAAAGCGATTTCGCCCACGTGGTTGGCGCCAGTTTCGATGACGGCAAACTCGTGTTCGTCGGTGAGGCGGAGTAGAGTGAGGGGCACCCCGATGTGGTTGTTGAGATTGCCCTCGGTGAAGAGCACATTTAATTTCAGCAAGTACAGCAGCCACCAGTTCTTTGGTGGTTGTCTTGCCGTTGGTACCTGTGATTTGAAGGATGGGAGTGTCTAGTTGACGACGGTGATACGCTGCCAAAATTTGGAGGGAGGTGAGAACATCTTCCACCAAAATGCAGCGCTCGTCTTGTTGAGCTATTTGAGCATCGTCGACCACCGCATAAGCACATCCAGCTTCTAAGGCTTGGAGCGCAAACTGATTGCCATCGAATGTTGCGCCTTTGAGAGCGAAAAACATGCTGTCTTTCACCAAATGGCGCGTATCGGTGGAGATGTGGGGGTGACGAAGAAAGAGTTCGTAGAATTCTGCTATAGACATGATCTCAAGATTTAGGTGCAAAAGTAGTAGTTCTCGGCGAATAACAAAAAATATAATCCAATTATTTGCCTGTCGAGAAACAAAAAAGTACCTTTGCAGCAAACTAAAATGCCATGTTTCCAGCTCCAGACTACACAATGAACCTCCGCGGAAAGCTCGTGGAATTGCAACGCCCTTGGGTGATGGGCATCTTAAACGTCACGCCCGATTCGTTTTATATCGATTCTCGCACTCCAATGGCTGAGCCAGATCGCATCGCGCAGCGAGTGCGCCAAATGTTGGCAGAAGGGGCAGATATCATTGATGTAGGGGCTTATTCTTCACGTCCAGGAGCCGATGACATCTCTCCGCTGGAGGAAATGCAGCGTTTGGAAGTGGCACTCACCACCGTGCGAGAAGTGGCGCCAGAGGTTTATGTTTCGGTCGATACTTTCCGTTCGGAGGTGGCTCGTCAGTGTATCGAGCATTTTGGCGTGAACCTTATCAATGACATTTCGGGGGGCGTGCTCGATCGTGCGATGCCCAAGGTGGTGGCACGACTCGGGGTGCCCTACATCATCATGCACATGAAGGGTAATCCCGAAACGATGCAGATGGCTCCCGAATATCAAGATGTCGTGGCAGAAGTGTTGGAGTTTTTGGCACGTCAGCAGCAGCGGTTTTTTGATGCCGGTGGCAAGGATGTAATCATCGATCCTGGATTTGGTTTTGGAAAGACCTTGCAGCACAACTATCGTTTGATGGATCGTCTTCAAGACTTTCACGAACTTCATGCGCCACTTTGGTGGGGGTGAGTCGGAAATCCATGATTTACAAATTGCTGGAAACGACGCCTCAAGAAGCCCTCAACGGGACGACCGTCCTCCACACGATTGCTATGATGAAGGGCGCGCATATCTTGCGTGTGCACGATGTGCAAGCGGCAGTAGAAGCACGCACTCTTGTGGAAACCATGTGGCAAGCCAGTTGACCTAAGGCACTGAGATGGCTAATATATAAGGATGAGCATCGTTTGTTTACCAGGATGAAGCCTTATATAAGGATAAACATCTTGTGGGCGAAAGAACAGAAATAGAAATAAAAGGAAGAGACTAGCGTCTGACAGCGTCTAGTGTCTCGGAAAAGATAAACATCGATTCATGTTAGAATTAGGATTTAAGGATATCTTGGACATTGTGCTTGTAGCACTGTTATTGTTCTATTTATATCGCTTGATGCGCGCTTCGAGTTCTGCCAACATCTTCACGGGTGTGCTCGTGTTTATTGTGGTGTGGATTTTGGTGTCGCAGGTGTTTGAGATGCGTTTGTTGGGTGGAATATTCGACCGCATGATCAATGTCGGTTCGCTCGCCATCATCGTCTTATTTCAAGGGGAGATACGTCACTTTTTCTCCACCATCGGCACTCAGCGTGCCACCCGACTTTTCAAGTGGATGCGACGCAATCCCCAGGAAGAAGTGTCGCGCGAACTCATCATGCCCATTGTGCGTGCCTGCATGGCGATGGGGCGTCAGAAGGTGGGAGCACTCATCGTGGTGGAAGGTATGGGAAGTTTGCAAGATGAAATCAACACGGGCGAAATTATTGATGCAGCAATATCACAACGCTTGGTAGAAACGATATTCTTCAAGAATTGTCCGCTTCACGATGGAGCTATGATTGTGGGTAAAGGAAGGGTGAAGGCTGCGGCTTGCATTCTCCCCGTGTCGCACGACAATAATATTCAGAAAAACTTGGGATTGCGGCACCGCTCGGGCTTGGGCATTTCTCAAAAGACCGATTGCCTCTCTATTATAGTGAGTGAAGAAACGGGAGCCATCTCCATTGCCTATCAAGGTGAACTGAAATTGCGCCTTACTTCCGAAGAGCTTGAGGAGCATTTGGCGCACGCTGTGGCACTTTGGTAATCCATTTTCCAAAATCACCACCTGCTTATACGACGAGGCTGTTGGGCATTGTGCCTGACAGCCTCTTTGCTACAGACGGACTTTGTGAATAATGATGGACTTAGCTATTGTCGGACTTTTTGAAACATTCGTCATGCGACACGCAGAATAAGTAGGCACAGACCATAGTTGTGCTGTGATTTGATGAAAAATAATTCGGATTTTATTCTCTATTCTCTCAGATTTCATTATCTTTGCGATAGATTATTCGAGCAGCACTAGGCGTTTTCCTCATAGAGGAATAGAACAACCCAATCTTTACCATGCCGATGTTTTAGAATATAGCTTCTACTTGATATTCAAATGCTTGATAGTCTTCCTTGGTTTAGAAAGATTTACCAACATGACAACCGATAATACCAAAACTTCCCTCCGTGAAAAAATAGGATACGGACTCGGTGATATGTCTTCCAGTATGTTTTGGAAGATATTCTCGTACTACCTCCCTATTTCTATTCCGATGTGTTCGGGCTTCATCCTTCCCATGCAGCAATGCTGCTCTTGATTACCAAACTTTATGATGCTGTGTCAGATCCTGTGATGGGATTGATAGCCGACCGCACCCGCACGCGCTGGGGACGCTATCGTCCGTGGCTACTTTGGGTGGCTTTGCCCTTCGCCTTGGTCGGCATCCTATCGTTCTACACTCCCGATGCTAGTTACTCCTTTAAGCATGTGTATGCCTACGTCACCTATCTGATGATGATGACAGTCTACACGGCTATCAACGTGCCTTATGGTGCGATGCTGGGTGTGATGACAGAAGATAGCAACGAAAAGTCTGTATTCTCGTCCTATCGCATGTTCTTTGCTTACATCGGTAGCTTTTTGGCTATGGGATTGTTTGGACTCTTCGAGAAAGAAGTCATCGGTACTGTCAATGAAGCTGGCAAGGTCATTAAAGGAGTGGGCGATGCGTCTCCCATGCAGTGGACCTTGATAGTGACGGTTATCGCTGCACTTTGCGCCATCCTCTTTGTGTTGTGCTTTGCCATGACGCGCGAACGAGTGCAGTTGCCCGAACAGAAAGAAAAGCAATCTATCAAGGAAGATATGAAGCACCTGCTCAAAAATAGCCCCTGGTGGCTGTTGTTGGGTGCAGGTATCGGACAACTCTTGTTTGGTTCCATCCGTGGTGGTGCAGCTGCTTATTATTTTGCCAATATCTTGGGCACAGATGTGCTCATCACCTGTGCGGTGTTCTTGACTATCGGTGAATTGGCACAGATGGCAGGCGTGGCATTTGCAGTGCCCCTTGCACAAAAAAAGTTGGTAAGAAGACCACTTTTCTTTGCTTCTCTCATTTTTATTGCGGTGGTGAGTGCTGTAATCTGGTTCCTCCCCGTCGATACGAATGCCGGCATGATTGGACTCATCGCCAGTCAAATCGCCATTTGCATCGGCATCGGTGTAGGCGCGCCCATGATTTGGTCGATGATGGCAGACGTAGCCGACTATTCCATCTGGAAACACGGCAATGCTAGTACGGGATTAATCTTCTCTTCTTCGTCCATGGCACAAAAGTTTGGTGGTGCTATCGGTGGTTTCATCCTCTTGCAGGTGCTCGCGTTTGCAGCCTATAACAAGGATGTCACTGTTCAAGCTCCCGAAACCTTGGCAGCTATTAAGGCGTTGATGAGTTGGATTCCTGCGATAGGAGCCCTTTTAGGCGCTTTGTGCCTGTTCTTCTATCCCTTGACCACGAAGAAAATGAATGAAATACAAAATAAACTATCATAATGGATAACAAACTGACCATACAAGGAGCACCGCTCCCCAATATGCCCTGGGAGAATCGTCCCGAATCTTGCAATGATGTTTTGTGGAGATTTTCCGCAAACCCCGTGATTCCTCGTGATCTCTTGCCTGACAGCAATAGTATTTTCAACTCTGCCGTAGTGCCTTTTAAGGATGGGTATGCAGGTGTGTTTCGCGTGGACGACAAAAACCGCCGCATGACCCTCCACGTGGGTTTTTCCAAAGATGGCTTGAAGTGGGACATGAATCCCGATACCATCAAGTTTGAAGGTGCAGCTCCCGAAGTGGCAGAGTGGGGCTATGGCTATGATCCTCGTGTGGCTGAGATTGATGGTCGCTACTATGTGTCGTGGTGCAACGATCATCACGGACCTACTATTGGCTTGGCTTGGACCGATGACTTTGTAACCTTCCACCAACTGGAGAATGCCTTCTTGCCCTACAACCGCAATGGTGTGCTCTTCCCAAAGAAAATCAATGGTCGTTTTGCCATGCTTTCTCGTCCTTCCGACACGGGACACACTGCTTTCGGTGACATTTTCTATAGTGAATCTCCCGATCTCGAGTTTTGGGGACGTCATCGTCATGTGATGGCACCTGCCGAGTTCAAAGAGAGCGCATGGCAGTGCATGAAGATTGGGGCAGGTCCAGTGCCTATCGAAACTTCTGAAGGCTGGTTGCTCATCTATCATGGTGTGCTCCATTCTTGCAATGGCTACGTTTATGCGTTCGGTTCTGCGCTCTTAGACTTGGAACAACCTTGGAAGGTGCTGGCACGTAGCGGACAATACTTGATTTCTCCTCGTGAAATCTATGAATTGGCAGGCGATGTGCCCAACGTGACCTTCCCTTGCGCTTCATTGCATGATCCCGAAACTGGAAGAATCGCCATCTACTACGGATGTGCGGACACCGTGACAGGATTGGCGTTCGGATATATCCCCGAAATCATTGAGTTTACTAAACGCACCAACATCTTAAAATAACAATGAGATTTCTTGTCGCCGTAATCGCTCTACTCATTCCCTTCTTTTCCAGTGCGAGACAGCTGACGGATTATGTGCATCCATGGGTGGGGTCGTCCAATTTTGGGACGACCAACCCTGGTGCCGTTTGTTCGAACGGCATGATGAGCGTCTCTCCCTTCAACGTCACTGGATCGGAGAAAAACAAGTGGGACAAAGACAGCCGATGGTGGTCTACGCCCTACACTTCAGACAACTGCTGGTTTACTGGTTTCTCACGTCAATCTGAGTGGAGTGGGATGTCCAGAATTGGGAACCATCATCACGATGCCAACTTCTGGAGAGCTTTCAACCGACTATCTGTTGTATGGGAGCGAATACACGGGCGAGACGGCGCAACCAGGCTATTATGCCTTGAAACTCTCAAAATATGACATCTTGGCGGAGGTGGCATCTACAATGCGCTCTTCCATCGAACGCTACACTTATCGCAAGGGTAAGGCGCATGTCATTGTCAATCTCGGACAAGGTCTCACTAACGAATCGGGAGGCTTCATCCGAAAGGTTAGTGACACTGAAATCGAAGGCATGAGATTGTGTGGTGGATTTTGCTATCACTCTCAAGCGGTCTTCCCACAATATTTTGTGATTCGTGTGAACAAGAGTCCTAAAGAAGCTGGTTTTTGGAAGAAGCAACCCAACATGACCGCCGAAGCAGCGTGGGACGAACATGCAGGCAAATATAAGGTTTACACCGATTATGCTCGCGAAATGGCAGGCGATAACCTCGGTTATCGTTTCACCTACGATGCAGAGGATGGAGAACAAATCTGTGTGCAGATGGGCGTATCTTTCGTGAGTTGTGAGAACGCGCGTCAAAATCTAGAAGCGGAGCAACCAGCGTGCAACTTTGATCAAGTGCGTGCTGAGTCCCATCGCCAGTGGGAAGAAGCCCTCGAAAGAGTAAAAGTGAGTGGCGGCACCGAGGAACAGAAGGAAATCTTCTACACGGCACTCTATCACGCGCTCTTGCATCCCAATGTGCTCAACGACGTCAATGGAGAATATCCCTTGATGCAAGGCGGAAAGTATGCTGCACAAAATGGCATTGAGGTGGTGACCCCTGGCATTGGAAAGGTGACAAAAGGTCACAATCGTTACACGGTGTTCTCCCTTTGGGACACCAGTCGCAACCTGCACCAGTTGCTCACCTTGGCTTACCCTGAGAAACAGATAGACATGGTACGCAGCATGGTGGATATGTATAAAGAATGGGGCTGGATGCCTAAGTGGGAACTGTATGGTCGCGAAACTTTTACGATGGAAGGCGACCCTGCAATTCCAGTAATCGCAGATACTTATCTGAAAGGGCTCACTGACTTCGACATCCAAGCGGCATATAAAGCCTGCCTCAAGTCTGCCAATACCCCTGGCAAAGACAATAAGATTCGCCCTGACGTGGATCCATATATCGCGAAAGGCTATATTCCCCTAGGCTATTTTGCACAAGACTTCTCGGGAGACAATTCTGTGTCGCATGCTTTGGAATATTACGTAGCCGACAATGCTTTGGCTTTGTTGTCCGACAAACTAGCGCAAGAAGCCACCAGCAGCGCGCAGAAGGCAGAATACCAAAAGTATGCAAAGGAATTTAGAAAACGCTCCAAAGGTTGGCGCCATTACTACAGCAAAGAGTCCGGTACTTTGCGCCCCTTGAACAGCAACGGCACATTCCTTTCTCCTTTCAATCCCAAAGATGGGGCAGATTTTTCCAATACCCCCGGTTTTCACGAGGGTAGTGCGTGGAACTATACATTCTATGTGCCTCACGATATTGAAGGTCTGGCGAAGGCTATGGGCGGCGATAAAGCCTTTGTAGCCAAACTCCAAAAAGTGTTTGATGAAGGGCTATACGATCCTGCCAACGAACCCGACATAGCTTATCCTTTCCTCTTCAGCCGATTTAAGGGGGAGGAGCACCGCACCGCCCAAACTGTGGCTGCCCTCTTGAAGAAGTATTACACCACTCGCCCCGATGGCATTCCTGGCAACGACGACACAGGAGTGATGTCTGCATGGGCAGTCTTTAGCATGATCGGAATGTATCCCGATTGTCCTGGCGAACCCCAATATACGCTCTTTTCTCCTGTCTTTGACAGTGTGGAAATCAATGGGAAATACATCATCCGCAAGGATCAGAAAATAAAGAAACACCGTATCACACACCAAGAATTTGTCAGAGATTATGCAAAATAACGGAGGATTCAGTCTCAAAGAGGCTTTCAGAGGCTTCCGCACGATAGCGCTATTTACCGCTTTGTCGAGCACTGCCTTATCGTGTGTCAATGCAAAGATGGACACCTACGCCAAACAGGTGGACACCCGCATCGGTACTGGAGGACATGGGCACGTCTTTGTTGGCGCGAATGTCCCCTTTGGTATGGTTCAGTTGGGACCAACCAGTGTGCCCCAAGAATGGGACTGGACATCGGGCTACCATGCTTCGGATAGCACGGTGATTGGATTTTCCCACACCCACTTGAGTGGTACGGGAATCGGCGATTTGTTTGACATCACCGTCATGCCAGTAGTTGGCAAGTCCGTGTATGAAAGAGGCAAAGTGGGACAACCCGAAACGGGACTTTGGTCGTATGCTGATCGCTCCAAAGAAATTTCTATCCCGGGATATTACAGTGTTCCCCTCACTCGCTACGGCATTTTGGCAGAACTAACTGCCACTGACCGAGTGGGACTCCACCGCTACACCTTCCCCAAATCGGATGAGGCAGCCATCGTGCTTGACCTTGAAAACGGTGGTTGCTGGGACAAGGCAGAAGACACCCACATTGAGGTGGTAGACGGCAATAGCATCCGTGGTTGGCGTCACTCCAAAGGATGGGCTAAAGCGCAAAAGATGTTCTTCTATGCCGTGTTCTCTAAGCCTTTTGAAAAGAACGAGAAAATGTTTATCCAAAAGGATGGACAGACCAGATATGCTCGATTCTCTTTCCGTACGCAGCAAGGCGAGCAAGTTTTGATGAAAGTTGGCATCTCTGCCGTAAGCATGGACGGTGCGAAGATGGCTGTTGAAAAGGAACAACCTGCATGGGAATTTGAAAAGACGAAAAAGCAGGCTTGGGAACGCTGGAACAAGGAACTCTCTAAAATCAAGATTGAGACTTCCGACGAATCTTCTCGCAAAATCTTCTACACCGCCCTCTACCACACGATGGTAGCACCTTCACTCTTCTCGGACGTCGACGGAGCATATAGAGGTGCTGATGGAAAGGTCTACAACAAGTCGCGCAACGTCTACACGACCATGTCGCTTTGGGACACTTACCGCGCTGCGATGCCCTTGTATCACATCATTCATCCCTCCAAGCGTGCGGATTTGATCAATACGATGTTGGACATCTTCGATGAACAAGGGAAGTTGCCCGTATGGCATCTCATGGGCAACGAAACCGACTGCATGGTGGGTAATCCTGGCGTGATTGCTGTGGCTGAGGCCATAGTCAAAGGAATAGAAGGCATCGACAGAGAGAGAGCTTACAAGGCTTGTAAGGCTTCGGTGATGCTCGACGAGCGCGGACAAGATATTCGCAAGAAATATGGTTATATCCCTTGTGACTTGTACGAAGAAGCCTGTGCCAACGACATGGAATATGCTATTGCCGATGCTGCTGTAGCCAATGCGGCTCGCGTGCTGGGGCATCATGAAGACGAAAAGTTCTTCAGAAATCGCAGCCACAGTTGGAGAAATTTCTTTGACAAAGAGACCCAGTTTGTGAGAGGCCGCACTGCCGATGGCGGATGGCGCACTCCTTTCAATCCTTTCTCCGCTGAACACCGCGCCAATGACTATTGCGAGGGCAACGCTTGGCAATACACGTGGCTTGCTCCCCACGATTTGAAAGGATTGCTCGAGGCTTTCGGAGGCAGAGACAAGATGACGCACCGTCTCGACTCTCTCTTCAAAGCACCCTCAGTGCTCGGCAAGGACGCCTCTCCCGACATGTCTGGCTTGATTGGACAATATGTTCATGGCAATGAACCCAGCCACCACATCATCTATCTCTACACCATGTCTGGTCAACCTTGGAAGACGGCAGACAAAGTGCGTGAGATCCTAGAAGGTCAATACCACGCAGCCCCCGATGGACTCTCGGGCAATGAGGATGTGGGTCAGATGTCTGCTTGGTACATATTGACTGCGATGGGCTTCTACAACGTAGAACCTGCCTCTACAAAGTATTGGTTTGGTAGTCCCCTCTTTGACAAAGTTTCGATTGTCGTGAGCAAAGACGGCAAGACGAAGTTTGACATCAACACCGTCAATAACAGCAAAGAGAACAAGTATATCCAAAAAATTATACTCAACGGAAAAGAGTGGAACAAGCCTTATATAGAATATGGCGACATCGTCAAGGGTGGCAAACTCACTTTCTACATGGGGGCACAACCTGCAGTGTGGTATAACTGGGAAACTGCCAACGAAGCGGCAGAATAAGTCATCACATCAGCCGATAACAATGGCTTGTTTTGGGCTTTAACGCAGGCACCAGTGCAACATTACTTCTGAGTCTTGGGAGGATAGGGCGAACGTTTCCCCATCCTCACCAAGAGCGGAAGCCGTGATGCGCAAGCCCAATGCTTTTCCCTCCTTCTCGAACAAATCTTAGAACAACGAATAATAGCAAAGCATGAATATATATGAAGATAGCCGTACTGTGCTGACATTGGATGCAGGCGGTACTAACATGGTGTTCGGAGCAATGAAAGGCGGTAAACCCACCCCTTTCTCTGTGACACTCCCTTCTAATGCCCACGATTTGGACCTCTGTCTAAATACAATGGTCGAAGGTTTCAACCGTGTGATTGAGACTCTCTCTGAAAAACCGCTTGCCATCAGTTTCGCCTTCCCTGGTCCTGCTGATTATCCCAACGGCATCATCGGAGGATTCCTTCCCAACTTTCCCTCCTTCCGCGACGGTGTAGCACTTGGTCCTTTCTTGCAAAAGAAGTTTGGTATCCCTGTCTTCATCAACAATGATGGTGATCTCTATGCTTATGGTGAGGCACTCGGCGGCGTGTTACCCGAGGTCAACGCCAAGATTGCCGCACAAGGTGGAAAGAAGCACTATAAGAACCTCATCGGCTATACCTTCGGCACAGGTTTGGGCATCGGTTGCGTGATTGGTGGCAAACTCAACATCGGAGATAATTCATGCGTAGAAACTTTCTGCTTACCACACCCTGATAATCGCGAGGTCATCATCGAAGATGGTGCAGCCATTCGTGCGGTGAAACGAGTCTATGGCGAGTTGTCGGGAAATGCCAACCATGGTTTGGAACCCAAAGACATTGCTGCTATTGCCCATGGAGAGCAAGAAGGGAATCAGGAAGCTGCTGTCAAAGCCTTTGCAAAAATGGGTGAAGTGGCAGGTGAAGCTATCAGCATTGCCGTTACCCTCATGGATGGACTTGTGGTCATTGGCGGTGGCATCATGGGCAGTCACGATTTGCTCATGCCCAGCATCCTTAAAACCTTGCGCGGAAAAATCCGCACCATGGCAGGTGACGAATTAAACAGAGTGCAGATGAAGGTCTATAATCTCGATGAATCTGCCGAATTTGAAGCCTTCGTCAAAGGTGAGGCTCGTGAAATCAAAATCTACGGCTCAGAAGAAACTGTGATCTATGATCCACAAAAGCGCATTGGAATCATGCGTTCCAAGATTGGAGCTTCTGCTGCTATCTCACTCGGGGCTTATGCTTTTGCCCTTTCTAAACTAGATGAGCTATCAAAAAACTAATGAATATGTTGTATCCTATTAAGTTTAATCCACTCTTGAAGTCCTTGGTTTGGGGTGGAGAAAAAATTGCACCATACAAAGGTATCAAGACCGAACAGCACCATGTCGGCGAAAGCTGGGAAATCTCAGGAGTGCCTGGCAATGAATCTGTAGTGGCAGAAGGCAGTCTGGCTGGAAAGACCGTCGTAGAACTCTTAGAAGAGTACAAAGAACAGATTGTGGGACGCCATGTCTATGCCAACACAGGCAATCAGTTCCCCTTGCTTATCAAGTTTATTGATGCAGCTTCCGATTTGAGCATCCAAGTGCATCCCGATGACGCCTTGGCTGGTGTACGCCACAATGGCTCTAAGGGTAAAACCGAAATGTGGTATGTCATCGAAGCCGATAAAGATGCTTACCTGCTTTCTGGGTTGTCCAAAACGATTACTCCCGAAGAATACGAAAAATGGTGGCAGATAACACCATTACCGACGTCATAGCTCGTCACAATGTCAAGAAAGGCGATGTCTTCTTCTTGCCTGCGGGTCGCATTCACGCCATTTGTGGCGGATGTTTCATCGCTGAAATCCAACAGACTTCTGACATCACCTATCGCATCTACGACTACGGACGTATGGGATTAGATGGTAAGCCTAGAGAGTTGCACACGGAATTGGCGAAAGATGCCATTGACTTCAAGGCGTATTCTGACTACAGAACGGACTATGTGACGCGTGAGAACGAGAACACTCCTTTGGTAGAGTGCCAATACTTCACGACCTCTCTCTTGGATTTGACACAACCTCTTACCCAAGGATTGGCAGATCGAGATTCTTTCACCATAGTAATCTGCACAGAAGGTGAAGGTACGGTGACTGTGGAAGGCGACAACATCGATCCACAACACAAAACAGTCTCCTTGCGCCAAGGTGAAACGGTGCTTGTGCCTGCATGTGCCACAAGCATGACCGTGACTCCTTCAGGCAACATTAAGGTGCTCACCAGCTACATCAAGTAGCTTCTGTTCTTCATCCTGCCTCTGTCCTTCTGAAGAAGTTAAAAAGGATTTGCACCTTTGGCTCTCTCTACACAGGATGGACTCCTAAAAAGAAAACACCTCATTATGGCATCGAGTCATAATGAGGTGTTTTTGTACTTTCTTTGCCGTAAGACAATAGAGTAGCAGTGGGGGTTATTCCCACTCGATGGTTGAAGGTGGTTTTGAGGAAATGTCGTAGCAAACGCGGTTTACGCCACGCACATTGTTGATAATCTCGTTGCTCACCTTTGCCAAGAAGTCGTAAGGGAGGTGGCTCCAGTCGGCAGTCATCGCATCGGTAGACGTTACCGCGCGCAGTGCGACCGCCTGTTCGTAGGTGCGTTCGTCACCCATCACACCCACACTCTTCACGGGGAGAAGGATAACACCCGCTTGCCATACTTGGTCGTAGAGCGAAACCTCGATTTCCCCATGTTCGGGAGCATCGTTAGGCACACCAGCAGCCAACACACGGCGAGCCGTATCCACATCCATCTTCACCTTGTATTCGCGGAGACCACGGATGAAGATGTCGTCTGCATCTTGGAGGATGCGCACCTTTTCGGGAGTGATGTCGCCTAAGATGCGCACGGCAAGACCAGGTCCTGGGAAGGGGTGACGGTTGATGAGATGTTCGGGCATACCCATTTGGCGACCCACACGGCGCACTTCGTCTTTGAACAACCATTGGAGTGGTTCGCAAATCTTGAGGTGCATCTTTTCGGGAAGTCCTCCCACGTTGTGGTGGCTCTTGATCACCTTGCCAGTGATGTTGAGAGATTCGATGCGGTCGGGGTAGATGGTGCCTTGTGCCAGCCACTTCGCATCAGTAATCTTCATAGCTTCAGCGTTGAACACATCGATAAATCCTGCACCGATGATTTTGCGCTTGCTTTCGGGTTCTTCCACACCAGCAAGTTCTGTGAAGAATTTTTCGCTAGCATCCACACCGATTACGTTAAGACCGAGGCATTTGTAGTCTTCCATCACCGCGTTAAACTCATCTTTGCGAAGCATGCCATGATCCACAAAAATACAAGTGAGGTTGCTGCCGATAGCCTTGTTGAGCAACACCGCAGCTACAGAAGAGTCCACACCACCGGAGAGACCGAGGATTACGCGGTCGTTGCCCAACTGTGCCTTGAGTTCTGCCACAGTGCTGTCTACGAATGAAGCAGCACTCCAGTCTTGGCGGCTACCGCAGATGTTCACCACAAAGTTACGCAACAAGGTGCTGCCTTGGAGCGAGTGGAACACCTCGGGGTGGAATTGCACGCCCCAGAGTTGTTCGTTTTCAGCTTGATAAGCCGCATATTTTACTTGAGGAGTAGAAGCAATGCAACGGAAACCTTCAGGAATAGCCGTAATGGTGTCGCCGTGGCTCATCCACACTTGAGAGTTTTCGTGAAAATCACGAAAGAGAGGATTCTCGTGTTCAAATGTAGTGAGGTTAGCACGACCATATTCGCGTGTGTTGGCTGGTTCCACCTTACCACCATAGATGTGCGACATATATTGCGCACCATAGCAGATGCCCAAGATGGGGAGACGACCGCGAATCTTGGAAAGATCCACCTGGAAGGCTTCTGGATCGTAGACACTGAAAGGCGAACCTGAAAGGATGACACCAATCACAGAGGGGTCATCGTGCGGAAACTTGTTGTAAGGCAAGATTTCGCAGAAAGTGTCAAGTTCACGGACGCGACGACCGATGAGCTGTGTAGTCTGCGAACCGAAGTCGAGGATAATGATTTTCTGTTGCATATATAGAAATTAGAACGCTTCTATAGTGTTTAGAATGCTTCTGTGAGATACTCTGCTTGTTGCAAGATAATCCTCTCCAAGAGGCATTGTTGAAGTAGCGAGTAGGCAGCCAAAACACCGGTGCTGAGAAGTCAAGGCTTTATCAACATCAGTAGTAAAGAAAATGTGACAAGTGGCGCAAACGTCCATGCGTCCGCGCCACTTGGGTATTAAGCTTTTGATTGCTTTTCGAGCAAGTCACGAATTTGCGTGAGCAGTTCTTCTTGCGTAGGACCAGCAGGAGGTGCAGGAGCAGCCTCTTCTTCCTTGTCCTTTCTCTTCAAAGCCTGAATGCCACGCACGAGCATGAACACGCAGAAAGCTACAATAATGAAGTCAAAGACTGTTTGGATGAAGTTACCATAGTTGATCGTTACCTCTGTTTGTCCTTCAATAGCTGCAGGAAGTTTCAAAGACAAATCTTTGAAATCCACACCCCCCAATCAGCCAGCCAATGGGAGGCATGATGAGGTCGTTTACGATAGAAGAAACGATTTTACCGAAGGCACCACCAATGATGACACCGACAGCCAAATCAACTGCGTTTCCTTTTATCGCAAACGCCTTAAAGTCTTGAAAAAATGTGGATTTCGACATATAGTCTGATTTTTTTATCTGTAATGCACTGCAAAAGTAAAACTTTCTTCGTACTTTTGCGGTACGAAAGACTGAAAAAAGTGTCTACACACCCTATTTTCTTAGTTTCTCGTTCAGAAGACATCTTCTCGATGTTCAAAATCTGATTCAAACAACTCAATTTATAACAACATCTATCATGATTAAAGTAGGTATCAACGGTTTCGGTCGTATCGGCCGTTTCGTATTCCGCGCCGCTGTAGAAAACCGCAGCGACATCCAGATTGTAGGTATCAATGACCTCTGCCCAGTAGACTACTTGGCTTACATGCTCAAGTATGACACTATGCACGGTCAATTCAGCGGCACTATCGATTTCTGCACTGAAGAAAACGTACTCATCGTGAACGGTCAAAAGATCCGTGTCACTGCAGAACGCAACCCTGCTGACCTCAAGTGGAACGAAGTAGAAGCTGAATACGTTGTTGAATCAACTGGTCTCTTCCTTTCTAAGGACAAGGCTCAAGGTCACATCGACGCTGGTGCTAAGTATGTAGTAATGTCTGCTCCTTCTAAGGACGACACTCCTATGTTCGTAACTGGTGTTAACCTCGACACTTACGTGAAGGGTACTCAATTCGTTTCTAACGCTTCTTGCACCACCAACTGCTTGGCTCCTATCGCTAAGGTTCTCCACGACAAGTGGGGCATCGTTGATGGCTTGATGACTACTGTACACTCTACTACTGCTACTCAAAAGACTGTAGACGGTCCTTCTCTCAAGGACTGGCGTGGTGGTCGTGCTGCTGCTGGCAACATCATTCCTTCTTCTACTGGTGCTGCTAAGGCTGTAGGTAAGGTTATCCCTGAACTCAACGGCAAACTCACTGGTATGTCTATGCGTGTTCCTACTCTCGACGTATCTGTAGTTGACCTCACTGTAAACTTGGCTAAGCCTGCTAAGTACGATGAAATCTGCGCTGCTATGAAGGCTGCTGCTGAAGGTGAACTCAAGGGCGTTCTCGGTTACACTGAAGATGCAGTTGTTTCTTCTGACTTCCTCGGTGATACTCGCACTTCTATCTTCGACGCTAAGGCTGGTATCGCCCTCACCGACACTTTCGTTAAGGTTGTATCTTGGTACGACAACGAAATCGGTTACTCTAACAAGGTGCTCGACCTCATCGCTCACATGAAGAAGGTTAACGGCTAATCATTGCCCCCTTGTTACTTCGTCTGAAGTAGACAAAACATTTGCCATCCTACTCTATAGTAGGGTGGCATTTTTTTTTTTGTATTTCTGACTTCCTGTCAAGCTAACATCCTCAATAAAGGTTGCTCATCTACACAGCTGTTCTCTCTTCCACTTAGTTGTCTTTTTACATTATCTCCCAATAGACATGGGTAGTCTGCATGTCTATCGTCTCCACATTCCGTGGACTACTCCCCCTACTGTCCTTATTCATAGATGCGTCCGCTTGTTTTGCAGTTGAGTTAGTTCTATCTGCGTGGCTAATCCAGAGGTTGAATAGTGCCCTCCGGCTGAGAGTTTTTGACTAAACAAAACAACTCCTCACTACGACTGTAGCGAGGAGTTGATGAAAAAGTATAATCCAGATAGTGCTATGACTTATCTAGTTTGGACTAGGGGCTTATTCCCAACCGAGAGCAGAAGCACCGAGCACGGCAGCTTCAGCACCCTTGAGGGTAGAAACGAGTAGCTTTGCTTTCACCTTGAAAATCTTCAGCACGTGTTGGTCGTAAGCGCGACGGAGGGGTTCCATCAAATATTCACCAGCCTTTGCCAAACCACCGAAGAATACAAAGGCTTCAGGAGTGTTGAAGGTGGCGAAGTCAGCGCAGGTGCGACCGAGAAGAGTACCCGTATATTCAAAGATGTCGAGTGCAATCTTATCGCCTTTTTCTGCAGCTTGGAACACGTCGAAAGAAGTAATCTTTTCAGGATCGATGTCGCGTAAGGGAGAGGGAGCTTCAGATTTTGCCAAGAACTCGCGAGCAGTACGTGCCACACCAGTAGCCGAGCAGTAAGTTTCGAGACAACCCTTACGACCGCAACCGCATTTGCGACCATCTTCTGTGTGGTCGATCACCACGTGACCGAGTTCACCCGCAAAACCATCAGAACCATAGACCACGCGACCGTCTACCACGATGCCTGAACCTACACCAGTGCCGAGGGTAATCATGATGAAATTCTTCATACCGCGAGCCACACCATAGGTCATTTCACCCAATGCAGCTGCGTTAGCGTCGTTGGTGACGCGAACGGGGATGCCCAGAGCCTTTTCAAAGAGGTCGCAGATGGGCACTTCTCCTTGCCAAATCAAGTTGGCTGCGCGCTCAATCGTGCCATTATAGAAGTTACCACTAGGAGCGCCAATGCCCATGCCGCGGATGTTGTCGATTCCCCCCACTACATCCAATGCAGTTGCAAGGCTTTTACCGCTGCTGCCACATAGTCATTGATGTCTGGATAGTCTTTTGTAGAAATAGCTGTTTGCGCAATGATAGTACCGCGCTGATCCACAATACCGAATACGGAGTTCGTGCCGCCCATATCGAGGCCAATCACGTAAGGTTTATCGATGATTTCTTCCATAATGGATTATTTTTGTGATGTATTATACAAAGTTGTGGAGCCCCAATAGCTCATATCAGTCCTGCAAATATAGAAAGAAAAAACGAACTCTCCAACGCCTAATGTGGGATTTTTACAAGTAGACCTGACATTTTTACGTAGTTGGGTGGGTGTAGCGGATAAAGAGGGTTGAACCCCAATCGGTCATTAGACCGTTATAGTGACCCTCGTTATTGATAAGAAAACTTTCTGCCATCTTTCATTTCCTTGTTGCCATCTTGTTTTTCGTTCGTTCTCGCCGTAGCCCGCTACACCTTCGAGCCAGCGATAAACCATCTGTTCAACAATCAAACAAAATCTGTTCAGGATCTAATGACCGATTTGGGCTGAAACGGAAGGTACATCGGAGGAAGAGGGGAAAAAGCGTGCACACATCGGAAAAAAGCGTGGTCAAACCTTTGCGATGTACGGAGTTTTTGTAACTTTGCATTGAAAATCTTTAACCCCAATCGGTCATTAGACCGTTATAATGCTACTCTTAATTGAAAAAATAACTTCCTGTCATCTTTCATTTTCTTGTTGGCATCTTGTTTCTCGTTCGTTCTCGACGTAGCCCGCTACGCCTTCGAGTAAACGGTAAACAACCTGCTCAACAATCAAATAAAAATCTGCTCAGGAGCTAATGACAGATTTGGGTTTAACGTTAGAAACTCTCATTTATGAAACATCTCGTTTCTTTTATGGCGTGTGCTGCCAGTTGTTTGTGCGCTTCTCAGGCTTACGCCAGTGATTTGAATCCCTCAATGCACCTGCAAGAGGACACTGTTGCCAAAACACCAACTGCCTTTTCCCGTTCGTTGGAAGAAGCACCTGCTTGCACTCAAAAGGAAGGGACTCCAAAAGTGGAAGTACCCTTCAAACCCACTGTTAAACTGGGTGGTTGCATCATGACACAGTATTCGACAACAGACCGTGAAAATCTAGCCACCGATGGCGGTTTCAATGTACGCATTGTTCGTGCCTTAGCCAATGGTATGGTGTGGAAAGATGTGGCTTATCGCTTGCAGTTAGAACTCAGCGGTGCGCCTGGCGTGGACAGAGGACCGAGAGTGCTTGATGCCTACACCGAATGGACGCGATACAAAGAATGGCAACCTCGTTTGGGACAATTCAAGCGTTGCTTTGGTTTCGACAACCCTATTCACCCCATGATGGTGGGTTTCGGCAGTTTTTCACAAATTGCCATAAAATTGCAAAGCATCGGCGACCGAATTGGCGAACACGTGTCTAATGGTCGCGACATCGGTTTTCAAATGCAAGGTGACCTGCTTCCCCAAGCCGACGGACATCGATTGTTGCACTACCAAGTGGGTGTTTACAACGGTCAAGGCACAAACCACAAGGACGTTGATCGCCACAAGGATTTGATTGGCGGATTGTGGGTGATGCCCACAAAGGACTTGCGCATTGGTGCGTTTGGGTGGAATGGTTATTACACCGATGAGAAAAATCCCAAGAACACGTTGCGCCGCGCGCGCTACGACATAGGTTTCACCTACGAAGGTGCTTGGAGTGCTCGTGGAGAGTATGCGCATAGCGTAGGGGGAACGACTAAAGGCGGTGCCACAGAAAGTGATGGTTGGTATGCCATGGTAGGAGTGCCTGTGCCACAATGCAAGGATTTGAAAGTCTATGGTCGTTGGGACTGCTATCGCGATGATGCTACACGCTGGAATAGTTTGGTGACCAACTGGGGACTAGCCCTCAATTACTATCTCGGCAAACAATATGTTTTGCAGTTGAACTACACGCACACCGTGGATCGCAATTTGACGGTGCGTGGAGGTCATTACAACACCCTAGATTTGCAAGTGAGTGCACGCTTCTAAATCTTTTTCGTAGACGGGCTTGAGCAACCTTCGTGTTGGGGAGCTTGCCCTTGCATCATCTGCGCTTTTTTTACAGCTTCAAGCGACGAGATGAAATCTGAACGATAGCTTCTGAATTTTCATCTCTTCGTTTGAAGTTTTTTTATGTCTTCTTAATGAGGAGAGAGAAAGACAGTTCTCCCAGTTTCAATAGCTATTACGATGTAGAGGTACAGACGATTTCGCTGCCTTCGAATTGTCTAGGCGCATTTGCTCCGTTGTTAGAGGGTTACGAGGTGAGCACTTCCGCGGCAACGAAAAGTACGGTGAAGAACTCATTAAAGCTTTTGAAGATGCCGGGATGAGAATATCATGGAGTACAATGGTCGTGATGAAACCCAAATCTATTACCTGACAGAAAGGTATCGAATCGCGCGCGCCCATACTGAAGCCGTTGAACACCTCTTCGTAGCGAAAAGCCCAGAAAATGAAATCACCATCGACGATTTGCGCAAAGATGAAGATACTGCCCACCTGCAATTCCCGAGCATCTTCCAGGCTCGCGCCTGCACCTCTTGGATATGCGCCTTAAACATGCTGACTGACTGGATTTTGAAGTAAAAATCACGTCAATAAACAAAACTCCGCTATCTATTTGTCAGATAGCGGAGTTTTGTTTATCTTTGCGGCATAGAACACAGAGGGAAAGGCTAGTTGACTACCGAATTTTAGGTCTAAGTGTCGCCTTCTGTGTTCTTTTTTTCGACTCAAAGAATAGATCAAGTATCTGATTTCTTTTCGCCCATTTTTGCTTGTGTATTCACTTTTAGCTACATTGAGGAGTACACTCTCATTTTGAACTTTCGCTTCAAATAAAGCATGTGAGTTACATCATATTTAAGCAAATTCTTCTTATAGTATGGCGAGCATCCCACATAATCGGCTTCTTTGATTACTCTCTCGATATTATCTAAATCATCCCATGTGGCAACATTCCCCCGACGATGTCTTATGATGTCATCGACAATTCCATCCATTGGGTGAATAATGCGTGTCCCAAAAGGGATGTGACACGGGTAGCGTAGTTCCATTGAGCGCAGCGTGCTCTTCGCGGAAGTGACTATCGCCTACTGTGCGATATTGCAGGTAGTATCTATCCCCATCCCTTTCGTATTGCTCCCACTTGGCAGTCTTCGAGTTGTCAGAGCGCATTTTCTCCGTTGTTAGAAGGTTACGATATGACCACTTCCACGGCATGGAACTGAAGACGACCAATACCAATCATAATCATGAAGAACTCCTCGAGAACATTGATGTATATCGGTTTTTGGGGCAAATAACACACGGGTGAAGTAATACTCCGCATATCATTTGGTGGTTTGTGGAGTTGTTGTTATCTTTGCTTTGACGATTTCGTAGCTAATGACTACCAATTCGTCGCCTGCGGAGGACTGACCATTTTGGTCAGCCCTCTGTCTTTGGAGGGTAAAATCTATAGATTTCTCCATTTTCCTCACGTAGCCATACATCGTCTATCTTCCTCCCCTCAGATATTCGGGCTTAATGGTCAAACGTACTCCTGCAAAAGGGACAAAAATGTTCTCTATTTCACTTAACCCAAATCGGTCAGTAGATCCTGAACAGATTTTATTTGATTGCTGAGCAGATGGTTTGTCGTTTGTTCCTGTGTGGTGCGCTCTTATCCATAGTTTCTTCCTATACGGGAAGGTCGTACACTTATCATCAATAAAAATGAATTATTAACTAAAATACGTGGGGTTGAGTGTTAAAATGCAGGGCGGATTTTGGTTAGAACTTTGAGTGAACTAGGAAGTAAAGAGTGTACTCTACGTGAGTTCAAAATCATTCTCCCAAGAAGTCTTGCACGAATTCTCAAACTTTTCCCGATTTTCTCGGACGTTTAGAAGATTTTCTCGGACGAAATTTTTATTTCGTCGGAGATAATTTGAAAAATGTCCCTAGAAATAGAACAAACGACGGGTTGTTTTTTATGAAACAAGCTCAGATTACCAGAAAGTGCGAAATATCTGAAAAGAGTCTCTAAAATATCTATTTTCAAACTCTCTGAGAATCGCATAATTTCCCAGCAACTTTTTCTGAATCCGAATTTTCGCGTTAAATGGAGGGGTAGGGATTGTGAAAATATCCATACTACGATAGCAGAGAGTACGGAATATCTACTGTTACTTTTTGCCCAAATCGATCATTAGTTCGTGAACGGAGATAATTTGATTGTTGAGTAGTTTGTTTTCGTTTGTTTCTAGTATAGCGGGCAACGTCGAGAACAAACGAGCAACAAGATATCTGCAAGAAAATAACGATGACAGGAAATAAACGTCTTCAATAACGAGCAGCACTATAACGTTCTAATGACTGTACACACTGCGGCAAATAACACACGGGTAAAGAACAACTCCGCAAATCACTTGGTACTTTGAGGAGTTGTTTTTATATTTGCAACAAGAAAGGCTCTCAAGGAATGACGAACTGACTACTGCATGTCTAAGTGCCGCCTTGAGTGCTTTTCTACTTTGTTATGAAGTATCTCTTTAGTAAATAGTGTCTTACTCGGAAAAAACTCCGCAAATCACTTGGTGGTTCGCGGAGCTTTTTCTAACTTTGCAACGTGGGAGCGTAACGAAAACCATTGAAAGCAGGGGATACCCTGCAGAACCTGAAGCCATAGTACAACTTACTATGGCTTCTTGTATATTCTTAGTTCACCCTTGATAACCCAGTACATAGTCGTGAAGATACTCTGGACTATTCCATATAGCATTTGTTCTATCTTCAATTTGGTTTTTGTTATAGCTCCTCCGTATTCAAAGCAATCGTCGGTAATACATACTCGCGGACATGACTATCTCCACCGTGCGATATTGCAGGTAGTATCTATCTCAATCCCTTTCGTATTGCTCCCACTTGGCAGCCTTCGAGTTGTCAGAGCGCATTTTCTCCGTTGTTAGAGGGTTACGAGATGACCACTTCCACGGCATGGCACTGAAGACGACCAATACCAATCATAATCATGAAGAACTCCTCGAGAACATTGATGTATATCGGTTTTTGGGGCAAATAACACACGGGTGAAGCAATACTCCGCAAATCATTTGGTGGTTTGCGGAGTTGTTGTTATCTTTGTTACATTATTAGGACGCTCTAAAGGAGTGGCGAGATGACTTTCCTATGTCTAAGTGCCGCCTTTGGAGCGTTCTTTTCTATTTACAGCATACAGTATATGCTCGACTTCGTTTCTTCCAGAATCCCTACCATCATTTCTCTTTTTTTCTAGGCGAAGGACATTTATCCAAAACTTTTGTCCATTTCGTTCAGCTACGAAGTAGTGAACAGCTGTAGCCGTATTCATCTAGTTCATTGTGTAGGGTGCAGTACTATGATAACGAGCTTTATTGAGAATCTCTTTAATATCAAGACGGTCGTCATAATCCATAAAAGGAATAGTCCCATCTTCCTCGTATTTTTTATAAGCCCTGTGCAAATCGTTAATCATGTGGTCTATTCCCTTCATGACGATAGAAATCGTTATATCGCATTACTGAGGCTTCTGTTTTTTCTTAGGGTCTGAATCTGAACGATTCTCGGTAAACTTTCTTTTTACTGTCTTCTTATTTAGCGTTTGCATCATTTCCTTCTTGTAGAGTTTGCGCAGCTTCCCAAATATGTCTTTAGTTTTGTCGTTGAAACAATTTTTTAAGAGCTTGTACCCAGCGCAATTCTTTCGTATTGTTCCCACTTGGCAGTCTTCGAGTTGTCAGAGCGCATTTTCTCCGTTGTTAGAGGGTTACGAGGTGAGAACTTCCACGGCATGGAGCTTATCACGCCCCACACCAACCACAACCACGAAGAGTTGCTAGAGAACGTCGATGTGTACAGGTTCTTGAGGTAAATAACACACGAGTAAAGAAAAACTCCGCAAATCATTTGGTGATTTGCGGAGTTCTTGTTATTTTTGCAGCATAAGAAAGAAGTATCAAAGGAATGGCACAGTGGCATTTAGAGACCTAACCGTCGCCTTTGATGCTTCTTTTTCTATTTCCTTATCACGTCATTTATGGAATAAAGGAAAATCTCTTTTTCCATTTTACCATTGTCCTTAGCTCTGATACGTTGCCCTATATTTAGTCGTACCATCTTATTATGTAACTCAGCTTGGAAATAATAGAAATACTCAATGCTATCTTTTCTTGGATGAGTAATCTCTCCTTCTCCTTTGTACTTTGCGTTTTTAAGAAGCGTGTCAAGATATTCGAGGTCATCTCTCTGCAATACCCTAGAACGTGACACCGCATCGCTATATAAGTGCTTGTTGCCATAAGGTATAAACTCGACTTGTATCGTCCTGCCACCAGCATCGAGAAGGTGCTTTTGATTGAGCAACCGCTTCATCTTATACAGATAGTGTTTGCGGAGTTTCGCTTCTAGGCTCTTCTCCTTATCCTTGAAGCATTCTCGTAGCAGCTGGCAACCAGCGCAGGCTTCGTTGCTTGGCATAAAAGTAAGTGAATACTTCCCCCCTAGCTAAATCGCAGTCGTTACATCGCTTGATAGTGTAGGGATTGTAGTCGCGAAACACCTTGCGTTGCTTGCCAGGATTAAAGCGAAACATCTCACTCTTCCCCTTGCTGCTCGCCTGCTCTTCGGCTAGAGTCTTGGTGCGCTTAGACAGTTCTCCCAGTTTTAATAGCTCTTATCATGTAGAGGACACAGACGACTTTGCAGCCTTCGAGTTGTCAGAGCGCATTTTCTCCGTAGTTAGAGGGTTACGAGGTGAGCACTTCCGCGGCATGGAACTTATCACGACCTACACCAATCACAACCACGAAGAGTTGCTGGAGAACGTCGATGTGTACAGGTTCTTGGGGTAAATAACACACGGGGGAAGAAAAACTCCGCAGATTATTTGCTGGTTTGCGGAGTTGTCGTTATCTTTGTGATGTTATAAAGAAGCATAGAAGGAATGGCTACCTGACGTATAGAGTCTAACTGCCGCCTTTTGTGCTTCTTTATTTGTCGTTTATGGAGTAAAGAACGTAGCCAACTTTTATCTGACCGCTTTTTACTTCGCGCACATCCTTTGCTATGTTGAGCCTTATTAAATGCAATTCGGTTTAAGGTCACCTCCTTTTTCGGACAATACCCTATCTCGAATGAGAAACGCCTGCTCTGGACAAGTAGGAAAGGAATGAAGACACAAAAATCTCCCCTCATTCCGCAGAGACGGAATGAGGGGAGAGTAGAAGGTGATGAGTGTCGCAAGTTATTTCACCACTTTACGACCATTCACGATGTAAACACCATGGTCGGAGGTAGAGGTTTGGCGACCAGAAAGGTTGTAAGTTTGAGGCGTTGTGGTAGCATTCGCTGTGTTAGCCTTAATGCCAGAAGGATTCACCACTTCGACTAGGATGTCCACCACTTTACCATCGTTGCTCAAGAGCGAATTGCCCTCAGCGATAGAACCGCCTGCGTCAATGTTGTCCCAGTCAATCTTGAAACGAAGGCGATAGCGTCCAGCCTTTTCAGGAGCCTTGAAGGAAAACCCTCTAGACATACCCGGATTGTTGTTGGATTGTGCGCTCACTCCGTCAGCGTTCTTTTGTTCGTTGTGGTAGTAGCTGCAAGCCACAAGTTCGGGGTCGGAAATTTTCTCCACTTCAAATTGTCCACTTTGGTCAGCATCGAGATAGAAGTATGCGTGCATCCAGCTACCTAGCCAGCTCACTTGTGATGTGACGATTGTGCCTCCCTCTTCTACTTTGAGGTATTGAGCAGCATCGGTGGTCAAATCCACATAAGCCTTCTTGTTGCTGGGCATTGTGTAGGTCATCTTCTTGCCATCAGCAAGGGTGAACACTAAATTTTTGAGTTCGCGTCCTTTGTTTGTTGCATTGGCATTGGCATCAAAGTTGAGCGCAAAGAGAGGTTTCTTCACCTGCACTTTGATAGTGGCTGACTGTCCACCAGAAGTAGTGACTTTGAGGGTTGCTTCACCTTCCTTTACGCCGTAAATCACACCATCTTTAATCGTAGCGATTTCAGGATTTTCAGAAGTCCACTGCAAAGACTTGTCTGTAGCATTAGTGGGAGCCAAGAACCACACGAGAGCTTTGTGCTGTCCAGGAGCCACTTCCACAGGAGCATTCTCAAAGGTGATGCCAGTGGTAGCAACCGCAGGGACTTTACTATCGCGTCCGTCAAACACAAATACAGAAGATGCAGGGAGTGTAAGTGTGAGTTCGGTGTCGAGATTGATAGCTTGTCCTTCTTGGAAACCCTCAAGTGTGGCTTGATTACCGAAAGCCTTGGTGAAGATGTAGGTGTCTGTCACGTGTGCGGGCACTTCGAGGGCTTTGCGCAAAGTGGTTTTGAACACTTGTGGCGTAGTAGCAGGATTGCGCAGTGCGAGGGTGGCTTTGGGACCATTCCAAGAAGCCCAACCGTAGACTTCCGCTTTAGAACCCGTCCAAGGATTTCCGCCTACCCAGTGTGCATCGGGCAACACATCGGCATTGTTTTTTTGCCATTGCAAGCACTCGGCGAGGTCGCCCCATAGACGTCCACCGTTGATGCGATTCATCAAAGCGTAGTCGTTGTAGAGTTCCACCATGCCTGAACCACAAGCGAAGGCACAACGCAATTCGCGCACGATGCCGTCATAGTCACGCGACTTAGAGACGTTGCCAAAGTCGGAGAGGATGAATCCGTGCGTCATCAAGGTGTTGATGGGGCAGATAGGAGAGTTTTGCACGAAGTTTTGATACACCAAGCGGTCGCGATAGGTAATCCACTTTTCACGGTCCGTACCTTGGTTACCGATTTCTCCATAGTCATTCTCTTGACGCCACACGGCATCGGTGTAGTGGAACCAGAAGGGAGAAGCCCATGTGCCCACAGTGGTGTTGAAAGATGTCGGGCTTGATGGTTTCGCGCACCATGCGTTCTGCATTGATGATACCTTCTGCATTCTCATCGCCATTGGCATCATTCTTTGGTCCTGTGGCAGAGAAGAGGTCACTGATGCCATCAAACTTGAAGAAGCGGAAGTCGTAGCCGCGCTTGTTGCAAAGGTCGGTGATAGCCTCGGTAAACGCCTTATAGTAGGCTGGGTTAGAAAGCTGCATTCCACCCTTACCGCTCCAGTAAGCACGGCGGTAGTTTCCACTCTGTCCGTAGCCACCTACAGGACCGAGCCAAGCACCGATGCCCGAGCCCATAGATCGAGCCAGTCGGTCAGTTTCTGCAAATCCGTTGGGGAAGTTCTTATTAAAAGTCCATGGTCCATAAAAATCCCAGCCATCGTCCCAAACAAAAGAGTTTACGTTCGTTTTATAGCGGTCGTAAAGTTGTTTTTTCCATTCGCGCACCACATCTTCGCACTGATAGTCGTGCATATTGCCCGTGTAGTTGCGGTCGTTGTTACGATCGATATTCAGTTCGTACCATGAGATGTAGGCAGGCATAGCACGCCAGGGCACTGCACGCTCGCGCTCACTATAGGCAAGGAATGAACGACGAGGCTGATTTTTAGCCACCAATCCCACTACAGAACTCACTTTCCAAGGTTGTGAAGGAAGAAGTGTGGTGTTGCGACTCCACAATCCTTGCAAAGCCACACTCTCGGCAGCTGCTAGGTGCAAAGTGTCGGTTTGTTGCAGGGTTACGTTGATTACACCGTTTGATTCGATGGTCTCATCTTTGCTTTGCGCCAAGAAGCGAAGGGTATAGTTGCCTGCAAAGGGGACATTAAATTGGAAAGTATTACGATTGTTTTGAGTTCCTGTCTTTCCCTGTGATAATCATAAGCTACCGCTTTTCCTTCGGCATCAAGGAGGTCGACACCCACGAGGTTGAGAGCGTGATTTCCACTCTTATATTGGAACTCTGTTGTCATGACACCAAGTGCGGTGAAATATACAGGTATTTCTATTTGTCGTGTGTGGTTAGCCTCATAGCCCAACTCTCCTACACGTGAGGGGTAGTGCGTCACGGGTTTCCAATCAGCCACTGCCCACTTCGTCTTGAATGAAGCATCTTCCCCCATGGTCTGGCTACCTTCTTTGGCGGTTTCCGTGGGAGCTGCTCCTTTCTCAGCCTTCTTGTATTGAAGTTTTGAACCTGGTAGCAAATCATTCACCACCACCACTTTGCCTAGAGGCTTGGAGAGCGAAATTTGTCCGTTGGAAGTGATTGTTTCGGTCTTAGTTTCTACAAAATAGCGAAGAGTGTAGACCCCAGCTTCGGGAATGTTGAGCGTATATTTGTTTTGCCCGTGGCTGCCACCTGCAAATCCTTTGTGATGGTCCTTTGCCACCACTTCGCCCTTAAGGTTGACAGCGTCCACACCAATAATGTTGAGACGATGGGTTCCTCCTTTGTAGGTAAAAGTGAAATGCTGTTCGCCCTTTTCTTTGAAATTGACATAGCCTCGAGTGCCTGCAATCTCTTCAGCCTTAAATTGTTTTAGCAATTCTTGGGGAGCAGCCTCACCAGGTGTCCATGAAAACGCTTGGTCTGTCCATGAGTTGGGTGAAAATTCCCCCATAGTTTCCAAGCCACCAACAGAGTTTTTGCCCGTAGGCGTTTCTAGTCCGGCAAAGATTTTGTCGCTAAGCAGCACAGCACCGCGCGTGTTGCCCACAACTTTGGGAGTGGTCTTGGCTTTTACGGCATCCACTTCGTAGAGCATGGGAAGCACAGCATTCATTTTCACATTTTCGGACGTCTTAAGTTCGATTTCTGTGCGAATGTAGTGGCTACCATCTCTGAGGATAGCGCGCCATGTCACTGTGAGTTTGTCTTTGGTGAAGGTTGCTTCGATGGCTTTTCCTGCAAGTTTCAGCACCACGAGTGGCTTTATCGTTGGCTGTGTAGTTGATTTCTTTTACACCACCCACGAGTGTCATTTCAGATGACTTGATCACTTGACTACCGTTGCCGAGGCGTAGTTCAAAGAGTTCTGTGCCTGCTTTAAGGTCCATTTCTGGGCATCCTCCGAAGCGAAGTTGCTGACCTTGTAGTGTGAAAGTTGCTGTGAGGAGCTGATTTTTCAGCACAAAGTTGCTTCCACTATGTTCTAGAAGCGCTGTGCCTGCTTGTTGCGTTTGTGGGAAAATCACACTTTGCGCTTTGGCAGCAGGCATTTGCAGGGCAAGTGTGAGTAGGGCAGCGGTGAGCGCCATCGTTGTAGATTTTCTATTCATGGACAAATAGATTGCTTTTATGGTATAATGTTGTTTCTTTTGTGGTAGATTTGAATAAGAAGTTCAGTTCTATCTAGAACTTAGGGGCAAATATACATATTTTTTTCGTTTTTCCAGACATTTGCTGACTTTTATGTGGATAAGAGGTAGATTTCTTGCAAAATTATTCTATTGTCGCAGCTAAAAAGCCAAGACGAAATCAGAAAAAGTCAAGCTAGAAGAAATAATTGCAGGTTATAGTGGTGCTAGGTCATGAGAAAGGGTTTTGAAAAAGCTCCTATGTCTATGAGAAAAACGTGGGAGATTTTTTTGAAAAAAACGTGGAGATTTTCGGAAAAACGTGGGAGAAAATTTTAGAAATCTCCGACGTTTTATTTCTGGCAAGGGAGAAGTGGAGAGGTGGAGACGAGTCTAGGAAAAGGAAAATAGCAACGTCCGTGTCATGGTATGATAACTTGACACGGACGTTGTGTATATATAGGAGGAGAAAACGATAAAATCTTTCGGAGCAGCGCGATAAGCAATGATACTCCCACACGAGTCGTGAAGATTATATTTTCTTGTTGAGCCACGTGCCACGACGCATATAAAGGAAAGATCCCAGAAGCAAGATGAGCGAATAGAAAAGCTCGGCACACCAAGCCACGGTGAGGCTGCAACGCAAATAGAACACGACGTAACTGATGAAACCTACATAGAAGAATAGGGCAATGAGTTCGATGACGAGGGCAGAACGTGTGTTACCCGAACCTGAGATGCAACTGAAGAGAATGAAGCCAGGAACGAGCAAAGTAGAACTCACACTCAACACGCGCAAGGGCTCGATGCAAGCCGCTATGGTAGGAGCTTCGTTGGTGAAGATACCCACGATGGGCACTGGGAATATCCACAGGAGCATCCACAAGGGCACGATGGACACTACTGCCATGAGGGTGGCGCGTTTGATCATGGGCACTACGGCTTCACGATGGTCAGCTCCGAGAAGGTTGGAGGTGAGGGTGGAGGCAGTGGAGGCAAACGCCACAAGGGTGACGAACATGAAGTTGGAGATGGCTCGCATCACGTTGGTGGCTGCCAGTTCGCGTGAGCCCAAATGCTCCACGGCGATGAAGAAGACGAACCATGTGGTGAGCGAAAGGAAGTTTTGCACCATCGTCCAAATGGAGATATTGAGCATCTTGCCCAGTAGACGCCACTTAAACTTGGGCAAGCGGTGGAGGGCAAATTTGTGATAATCCACTTTCCACCACGTATAGCCGATGAAAAAGAGCATCGAAAATCCACTTGCCATCGAAGAGGCGATGGCAGCTCCTGCGATGCCGAGTTTGGGAAATCCGAAGTGACCAAAAATGAGCAAGTAGTCGAACACCACATTGCTCAGCACCATCACGATAGAGTTGAACTTGAGGGTGCCCGTCTGCGTAGTGGCGACGAAGAACGCGCGAAACAGACAAGCCACCATGCTAAAGTAGATGCCCCACATGCGCCACCCCAGATAGGTCCAAGCGGCTTCGTAAACTTGAGGATTACTGATGACGCGAGACAGTAGATAGGGACCCGAGAGTTGGATGATGATCAGAATTACTGTGGAAGTGACGCTGAGGAACGCTAGACTGTGATAGAACACCACACCAATGTCTTGGTAGTTCTGCTCGCCATTGCGACGACCCATCAAGATTTGTGCGCCAGAGCAGAAACCCAAGATAAGCATAAACACCACGATGAAGAAGATGCCACCTAAGGCAGATGCACCTAATTCGATTTCCCCCCACGCGTCCCAGGAAGGCGGTGTCGGTCATGCCGACTAATTGCTCCACCAGCGCACTGATGAGCACGGGAAAAGCAATCTTCCAAATGTCGCGATAGGAGTAGTTGGAAAGGAGGGTAGTGGTATCGGTAGAAGAGGAGTTCAAAGACATAAAGGAGTGTCAGGGTAAGGATGGAGAAGAATGCGTCCCTCTCTTCGTGGGGTCCATCTCTAGTTCTGGGACAATCTTAAGCGGCATAGCGCCTGTTTACGAGAAGAGAGCCTGCAAAGGTACATATTTCAAGTCAAATAGGCTTGATTTCTAAAGGGAAAATGCGTAACTTCGCGTTCAAATCAGCATAAAGAAGTATGAAACTTCATTTCTTAGGCACGGGCACTTCTATCGGTGTCCCACAAATGGGCTGCTCATGCGAAGTTTGTCGGTCGGAAGATCCGCGAGACAAACGCCTGCGCTGCTCCGCATTGGTCGAAACAGATGACCATCGACTCATTCTCATTGATTGTGGTCCTGACTTTCGTACACAGATGCTCCGATTCATCGCAGAGCATCCCTACACCGACGACACGTCAGTGCCTTATTCTGTGCGCAAGATGAGCGAAATGAGCGACGAACAAGCGCGCAAGATGGGACTACACGAAGCCCCTCGCTTTGACTATGCCATGCCCTGCATAGAAGCGGTGCTGCTCACACACGAACATTTCGATCATGTGGCAGGATTGGACGACCTCCGTCCCTTTAGCTACTTCCACTCCATCGATGTTTGGGCAGAACCCAATGTGGCAACTGCCATCACCAACCACATGGGCTATGTGTTTGGTGCGAAGCATTATCCCGGTGCGCCCAAACTCACGATGAATCATTTGGACGTGGAGCAATCCATCACCATTGGCGAGAATGAAATAGTGCCTATTCGGGTGTATCATGGCAAGTTGCCCATCCTCGGATTTCGCATGGGGTCGCTGGCTTATCTCACCGATATGTCGAAGCTAGGGGAAGAGCAGATGGAGAAGCTCGCAGGGGTGAAAACCCTTGTGGTGAGTGCACTCCGCCGCGAGGTGCATGCCACGCACCAGACCATTGATGAGGCGATCGAATTTAGTAGGGAAGTGGGTGCCGAACGCACCTATTTCATCCACATGTGCCACACGGCAGGCAAACAAGCCGAGATGGACGAACAACTGCCCGAAGGGGTGCGCTTCGCCTATGACGGACTGACCATCGAGTGCTAAAGCAGGGGCAATTCCGTCCTGCTAGTTGGTCAATCCGCTCAAAAATTGTAATTTTGCAGCCAAAGAAAAGAATACAACCCTATGGCAACTCCCAAAATCATGCTTACCGGCGACCGTCCCACTGGTCGTCTTCACATCGGACACTACGTGGGTTCGCTCCGTCGCCGCGTAGAACTCCAAAACCAAGGCGACTTCGACAAGATGTTTGTCTTCATCGCCGATGCACAAGCCTTGACCGACAACACGGACAATCCTGAGAAGGTGCGTCAAAATGTGGTGGAAGTCGCGCTTGACTACCTTGCTTGCGGTCTCGACCCCGAGAAGGTGACCATTTTTATCCAAAGCCAAATCCCCGAACTTTGTGAGTTGGCTTTCTACTTCCAAAATTTGGTGACCGTGAGCCGCTTGCAGCGCAACCCAACGGTGAAGACCGAAATCGGTATGCGCGGATTTGAAGGAAGCATCCCCGTGGGTTTCTTCACTTATCCCATCTCTCAAGCTGCCGACATCGCTGCTTTCCGTGCCAACGTGGTGCCTGTGGGTGAAGACCAACGCCCCATGATCGAACAAGCCACAGAAATCGTGCGCCGCTTCAATCATATCTATGGCGACACTCTCGTAGAGCCCAATATCATGCTTCCTGACAATCAGGCTTGCATGCGCCTTCCTGGTATTGATGGAAAGGCGAAAATGTCTAAGTCTTTGGGCAACTGCATCTACCTCTCTGAGACTGCTGACGAAATGGCGAAGAAGGTGAAGGTGATGTACACCGATCCCACTCACCTCTCTGTCAATGATCCTGGACATGTGGAGGGAAACACCGTTTTCACTTATCTCGATGCGTTCTGCCGCGATGAGCATTTCGGTCTTTACTTCCCCGACTATGCTAACCTCGATGAGATGAAGGCACACTACATGCGTGGCGGTCTTGGAGACGTGAAGTGCAAGAAATTTCTTGAGAAAGTGCTCAACGAAACCCTTGAACCCATCCGCGCCCGTCGCCTAGAGTTCCAGAAGGACATCCCTGCTATCTATGATATGCTCCGTCGTGGTTGCGAAGAGGCTCGTGCCGTAGCTGCTGATACCTTGGCAGATGTGCGTCGTGCTATGAAAATCAACTACTTCGACGACGAAGCGTTGATTGCAGAACAAGCACAGCGTTTTGCGCAAGAGCAATAATCTAGCATCAGCCTCTGCAAGGTTTTAGACAAAAATCCGCGTTTTACTGCGGAGAAAAGGGTGAAAATCGGCTCTGCGTGTGAAAAATGCGCAGATTTCTTGGTTGTGCCAAGAAAATGTGCTAACTTTGCACCTCGAATGGACCCGAGTTATCTTTTGATGGCTCAAGTCCTTGATCAACGAATAATAATAATATCGATATAAAACAACAATGAAAAGAACGTTCCAACCCCACAATCGCAAGCGAAACAACAAGCATGGTTTCCGTCAGCGTATGGCGACTGCTAACGGTCGTCGTGTTTTGGCTTCTCGTCGTGCTAAGGGCCGCAAGAAGCTCACTGTATCTGATGAAGTACACGGTAAGAAGTAATCCTTCTACTTTGTTTCTACAGAACAACTCCTACAAGAGCAGCTCGCAAGAGTTGCTCTTTTTTTGTGTCCTTTCCCTAGAAGACTGAAAAAAACTTTCTACTTTCCCTTCCGTAAAATCAAAAACTTACACTTTCTTTCTAGAGGTGATATTTTGTATATTGGAGATATTGCAGTAACTTTGCAGAGTTATGACCTTCAAAGAATTCTACCAAAGACTGACAGGACGCTATTTGTGGGGAAATCTCCTCGCAATGGTACTCACCCTTGTGGTGGTAGTCGTGGGCTTGTTTGTCTTTCTCCATTTCTATACGCATCACGGCGAGACTGTCGCTGTGCCCGATGTGCGCGGACAGCGTGCTGAGGTTGCCATTCGCAAACTGGAGGCAATGGGCATGCGCGCTGAGGTGGTGGATACTGGCTACAATCCTCGTGAACTTGCCGATGTGATTCTCGACCAAGACCTATTGCCAGGCTACAAAGTCAAGCTGAATCGCCTCATTCATCTCACAGTCAACGCTGCTTCTCCACGCCCTGTGGCGCTTCCTGATATTGCCGACAACTGTTCGCTGCGCGAAGCTCGTATGCGTCTTGAGATTCTCGGATTTCGCTTGACCCCCATCCGTCGCATCCGTGGTGACCGCGACTGGGTCTATGCCGTTGAAGTGCACGGAAAAGAAGTGCGCTCTGGCGAACGCCTCAATGTCAAAATCCCCCTCACTCTCGTGGTGGGAGATGGCGCAGAAGAAGAGGTCTTCAATGGCAACGATTCTCTCGATCGCATCTATTTCTCTCGCGACACCACAACACTCGTGGGGGAAGAGTAAACACTTTTAGCTTATCTCAAAGCTGTCTATCGCTAGACCGCCTTATTTATACACTCCATTTAGCCCAACGATATGACGCAAGACGTGAGTTTTGAAGAAGAACTTGATTTTGACGAACTCGAAATGTCAGCCCCTTCCAACGAAGAGGTGGAAATCACTGCCACTTCTGGGGAGGGTGAGCTCTATGAACACTATCGAGTAGTTGCCGACAAAGGACAACAACTCCTGCGTGTAGATAAGTTTCTCATCAATCTCATGCACGACACCTCGCGCAATCGCATCCAAGCGGCTGCCGAAGCTGGTTGCATCCATGTCAATGGGCGTGCCGTGAAGAGTAACTACCGCGTTAAGCCTAATGACGTGGTGACTTTGATGCTCAATCGCCCTAAATTTGACAGTAGCATCAAACCTGAGGACATTCCCCTCAATGTAGTTTACGAAGACGACCAACTGGTGGTTATCAACAAGCCTGCTGGTCTCGTGGTGCACCCAGGTTGTGGCAATTATAGCGGCACTTTGGTCAATGCCCTCGCATGGCACCTGCGCGACAATCCCGACTATGACCCCAACGATCCCACGGTGGGACTGGTGCACCGCATCGACAAAGACACCAGTGGGCTACTCGTAGTGGCGAAAACACCAGAGGCGAAGACAAATCTCTGTGCGCAGTTCTTCCACAAGACCACGCGCCGCAAATATCGCGCTTTGGTGTGGGGCAATATCCAAGCCGACGAAGGACGCATCGAAGGAAACATCGGACGCAATCCGAAAGATCGTATGCAAATGGCAGTCTTCCCTGTGGATAGTGGCATTGGCAAACCTGCGGTGACGCACTATCGTGTGTTGGAACGCTTTGGTTATGTCACGCTCGTGGAATGTGTGCTCGAAACTGGACGAACGCACCAAATCCGTGCTCACATGAAGCATCTTGGACATCCCCTCTTTGCCGATGAACGTTACGGTGGACACCAAATCCTATGGGGTACCAACAGCGGAACGTACAAGAGTTTTATCCACAACTGCATGAGTCTTTGTCCCCGTCAAGTGCTGCATGCCTTGACGCTTGGATTTCAGCATCCCACCACTGGAGAGGAAATGGATTTTACCTCACCGCTTGCCGATGACATCGTGGCGCTCCTCGACAAATGGCGCACCTATATCGGGGGCTTGCAAAAGAATCTCTAAACCGTTTGCGTCTTTCATCTCTGAAGTCTTGCAATCGGTGGATTGAATCTCCCCACTTTGGGGATTGCACCGCTCCTTCTTGGTGTTGAATCCTCCATCATCTTAAAGCAGAAGTCGAAATTTTCGCTTTCTCCTTCCCTTATCTCGCATCGCTAATTCCTATACAATCAATGAAGAAGCAAATCGCTATTATTGCCGGAGGTGATTCCTCAGAGCATGATGTGTCGCTGCGCAGCGCAGCTGGTATCTTTTCGTTCATGGATGCCGAAATATGATTGCTACATCGTAGAACAGCGTGGCAATGCCATGCAAGTACTCGTAGAAGACGAGAAGATTCCGATGAATCTCCACGACTTCTCCTACACCCATAAAGGCGAGCGTCGCACGTTCGACTTTGCCTACATCACCATTCATGGCACTCCTGGTGAGAATGGTATCCTTCAAGGTTATTTCGATCTCATTGGTCTTCCTTATAGCACCAGTGGGGTCTTGGTAGAGGCTTTGACATTCAACAAATTTGCGTTGAACAATTATCTCCGCTCTCTGCCCAATCTCCACGTAAGTGATAGCATCATGGTGCGTCGTGGCATGACTTTGCCCACAGCCTCCGAGGTGGTGGAAAGAGTAGGGCTTCCCTGCTTCATCAAGCCCAACGCTGGCGGCAGTTCTTTTGGTGTGACCAAAGTGAAGACCGAAGCAGACGTGCTTCCTGCCATCGAAAAGGCGATGAACGAGAGTGATGAGGTGATGATTGAACGTTTGTTGGTCGGCACCGAAATCACTTGTGGCTGTTTCCGTCGCAAAAATGGTGAGGTTGTCACCTTCCCCATCACAGAAGTAGTGGTGAAGGGCGTAGAGTTCTTCGACTACGAAGCCAAATACGAAGGCAAGAGCGATGAAATCACTCCTGCACGTATTGCCCCCGAAACGGCAGCTCGTGTGAGCGAAATGACACAATACATCTATCGCCAGCTCGATTGCTACGGCATCATTCGCATCGATTACATCCTCTCGGGCGAGAAGGGCAATGAACAAATCAATCTGCTCGAAATCAACACCACGCCTGGCATGACTCCGGCTTCGTTCATTCCTCAACAAGTGCGTGCTTCTGAGTTTGAAATTGCCGATGTGCTTTCTGAAATCATCGAGGGCAAGTTTGCCTAATCGAAATAAATACGCGTAAAGCGCGTGTTTGCAACATATCATTAAAGGTATTCCCTAAATATCGCAATTATGCAACATATTCCTGCGGAGTTTGACGACATCCGGTCGCACACCGATGCCGAGATTCGCCCTAGTTTTCAGGCACTGCTCCACGATCGTCTCTTCATGCGCGTGCTTCGTGGCTTCGTCCCATGGTTGCCCGTAAGTTGGATTCGTGCTTTCTTGCAATTCACCTTCCTTGGGGTGAACAGCGTGTTGGGCTTTCAAAAACGCTACATGTTGCGCGCCATGCACCTCCTCATGTGGCGCACCACTAAAGGGGTCAAATTGGATTATAGCGCCCTTCGAGAGAAGCGTGCAGGATATACCTATATTTCCAACCATCGTGACATTGTGCTCGATGTAGCGATGCTCGATGTTATCTTGATGGACAACGGATTTCCCAACACAGCCCAAATAGCTATTGGTGACAACCTCTTGATTCATCCTTGGATTGAGCAGTTTGTACGCATGAACAAAGGTTTCCTCGTGCGTCGCTCTGTGGCAGCTCGTCAACTTCTGGAAGCAAGTAAGCACATGAGCCGATACATGCACTATGTCATCGGCACGCGCGAAGACAATATTTGGATTGCCCAGCGTGAAGGACGTGCAAAAGACTCCAGCGACCATACACAGCCCTCTGTGTTGCGCATGATGGCACTAGGAGGTGAGGGAAATCACTATGAGAGCCTTCGCCACATGCAAGTCGTTCCGCTCACGATTTCTTACGAATATGACCCTTGCGACTACTTGAAAGCCAAGGAATTTCAACAGAAGCGCGATGATGCCACCTTCAAGAAGTCGAAGCAAGACGACCTCGACAACATGCGCGTGGGCATCCTCGGCAAGAAAGGGCGTGTGCATTACCGCACTGCCGACTGCATCAACCATTGGTTGGAGGAGTACAAAGACCTTTCTGCCAAAGAATTCTTTGAAGCTGTGGCGGCGCGCATAGATCGCGACATCCATGCGGGCTACGAACTTTATCCCAACAACTATGTAGCTGCCGATCTCTTGGAAGGGGGGAAGCGATTTGCCAATCATTACACTGCCAAGGATGTGGCGCGCTTTGAGAAGTATCTGCAAAGCCGTCTCGATCTCATCGAGTTGCCCAATAAGGATGAGGCTTATTTGCGCGAACGCATGCTCACGATGTATGCCAATCCGCTCTACAATTACCTCAAAGCACACGAAGGCTAATTCCTCCATTTTGTCCCTTTTGCACGAAACATCATGATTTTTTCCTCGTTAAAGCCCATTTTCTCTCGCTTTATCCTCTTCATCCTATGGGGAGTGGGAAGTTTGTTGTTGGTGCAATGCGGTAAAGATGAGGATCTCCTGCCAGCTTTGCGCACTGACCTCCTTTTGGTACGCACCGATGCTCAAGGGCGTGTCATGCAGTTGATCACAGACGAGGGAGAAATCTTGTTTCCTTCGCAGCCCATAGGCGGTGGTCGCACCGATACCACCTATCGCGTCTTGGCTGTCTACCATCGCCATGAGGCGTCGGCGCAAGTGGAGGTGCGACACCTGGTGCAGATTCCTACCGCTCCTCCGGTGCAGTTGGACGAGAAGCAACAACAAGATGCTCCCATCCAACTATTGTCGCTGTGGAAAAGTAAGACTTTCTGAATCTCCGTTTCGGCATTCCCAAAAGTTTTCACGGACAACACACCATCGGATGGGCATACCGTGGCATCATCCAGCAGACTGATGGGCACCGCTTACTTCGTTTGCAACTCTATCACAATGCGTATGCCGATCGCAATGATTATTATGAAGATGCCTATCTCTCCTGTCCCCTCCAGTCATTCTCGCAATGGCTCACCGCAGGACGCGACAGCATTGTCCTAGAGGTCAATACCTACCAAGGGCGATATACGAAAGTTTTCCCCTACTGATTGGTAGTTGGGCACAATCGTTTCTGTTTTCAGGGTAAATCTCTCTTGAGATGCGCTCTTCCACTCTCTGAATGCTCCGATACGCTCAGGCGTGTTGCCGACTTAGTCACTTAGTTTTTTTCTAAATAACACCTATTGCATGCTCCTATCACCAGAAAACATACAGCAACAAACGCGTGCTTTGTGGGAATCCTCCTTTCCCGAAGTCTCTTCCGAACGTCTCGATCTCTATTTTCAGCGTCGTTATGCCGATGAGCGCAATGTAACTGTGCGCCACGATGGCAAAGTTCGTGCAGCCGTGCAAGTACTTCCTTTCAAATTCCTCTTTGGTGGCAAAGGCGTCTCTGTGGGACACCTCAATGGTCTTTGTGCAGAAAGTGGTGCAGATCAAGGCAAACTAGAGGCGCAAGTGGTGCGTCAAGCGCTCCGCAAAATGTATGATGAGGGACAAATGTTGAGCTTTTTGCTTCCTCACGATGAGAAGCATCGCAAAGCCATCGAGAAAGCACATCTCGGTAGCTTTTGGACCGCAACACATCGTTTGTTGGTTCCCTTCGATCTCCCCGAAAACTATCGTCCTGATTTTAATATCGACATTCTTCCAGAAGAGACTTGGGGACGCGAATTATGGACTTTCTACAACACTTTTGGTGGACGACATGACTATGAAATCCGTCACGACCGCGATAGTTTTGAGACTGCGCTCCAACAGCATCAACAAGAAGGCGGACTACTCTTCGTGGCGCGTCGTCGTGGCAAGATAGTGGGTTTCTGTGTAGCCATTAAGCAAGCCCGCATGCTTAAGAGTGGTAAACCCTCGAAGAAGGATTTTTATGCCCACATTCGTTTTATGCTCACCACTGATCAAAATGTGGTTTACCATTTCCGTCGCAGAGTGGCAGAAGTGTTTGAAGTGCAGGAAGTGGCTGTTGTGGGTGGATGCCCAGGACGTGGTTTCAAAGAGGCTAAGCCCTACGCCATGGCGCGTGTGGTTGATGTCTTAGGTTTCCTCCAGTTCTTAGGACGTGTGCACCCTGGTTTGCAACTCACCGTGGGAGTAGAGAACGACGAAGATATTCCCGAAACAATGGTTATTACGAACTCTATGAAGGCGAAGTGCGTGTGCTCGAACATCGCCCCGACAATGTACTTACAGCTGGTGGACTTGCTGCGCTTTTGCTCGGTAGTCAACCGGTGCAATTGCCTCTGATGCTTGATGAGTGACCTCGATATCCCCGTTACACATCGATGGTTTTGCCGTGTGCGAAGCCATCGATGTTGTGTTTTCTGCCCCTTTTCCCTTGCCCTATTGCGCATCTACTCCTCCTTGCATAAGCTGTTAGGGAGTGGGGCGAAGGTGTTGTTGCTGTTGGCTCTTGTGACACTTCCCCTGCAAGCACAGTTGGCTCAAGTGTTGCCTCAGAGAGCTTTGTCGAAATGGAAGGTCCCTGCAGGGAATTATAGTGGCATCACCCCTTTGGGCAACAACCGTTTCGCAGTGGTCAGTGACAAAGCACCGAGTCTGGGTTATTTTGAGTGGGAAATCCTGCAAGATAGTCTCACGGGACAAGTTACGCACGTGTCTGCACTGGGCTTTCGTCCGCTGCAGTCGAGGGAAAAACAACCTGAGGGTGCCCTCGATGTGGAAGACTTGGTTTTTGATGCACAGCGTGGAGCGGTGTGGATAGCCAACGAAGGTGACCAAACGCTCACAGCCTACGACACCGCTACGCAACAGCGTGCTGCAACGATGGACATTCCTCCTTATTTTTCGCGAGATTGCATTTTTGCCAACTTAGGTTTTGAAGCACTTGCCCACGATGCGCGCACCCAACTGTGGTGTAGCACGAGCGAATCACCACTTCGGGGAGATGCTCCTGCGCGTCCTGAGCAACTGTTGCCCAAGATGCCGCTCAACTTGCGCCTTACCCTCTGGGATAGCACCTTCACTGCCCGTCGCATTGTGCCTTATCGCATGGCAACTTCGCAACTCTCTCGCACGGCTCGCTACTATCTGCAAGGGGTGCCAGCTCTTTGTTTTTTGCCCAATGGGTCTTTGCTCGTGATGGAGCGCGAACTCTCAGTGCCTCGCACCTACTTGGGCGCGAAATGCCACATTCGTTTGCGATGGATGGCTGCCAAAACCCTGCAGCAGTGGGCAGTGAGTATAGAAAGTCTCAGCTCAGATGCAAGGAGCACTGCTCCATCGCTCACCACCACGCAATGGACTGGACTTGCTCCTCAGACTCCAGTGGCAGAGATTGCAGAATGGCGCACCCAATTAGGCATCTTTAGCCGTAGTCTAGCCAACTATGAAGGGATGTGTCTGGGACGTCGTTTGGCAGATGGTCGTCAAACTATCCTCTGTGTGAGTGATGCGCAGGGTGGGGCAGGGCGATGGGGGTGCATCTTCGCGACTTCATTCGTGTGGTCGTGCTGGATCGCGAATGTACCGATTGAGGTCGCAATTTGGCTTTGAGCATCTCTTCCGTTACCCCTCTTCTGCTGCTTTTCTCCTCAATCTTCCCATTATTTCCACACTTCTTCTAGCTCTTCTCACAAGCTTCTTCCATCATTCATCGACACAAATATGCTATTTCTTGATTCCTCAGAACATTTAGGTGATTTCGTTGTCAATTTGCTCTATGCATTGGGTTGCCTCATTGGCACCACGCATTTCACCAACAGTCCTGACCCACCGCAATCGAAGTTTGCTGCCGAAGTTGGGGTGCTGAGTGGGGTGAGCTATGAGCAACCCATCGGAGGGAAATTCTCTCTCGTGGGCAAAGCAGGGGTGACGATGCTCGATCAGGGCAACCCATGGGCGTATAGCGGTTTTCAACCCGCCGCAGAACTCGGTCTGCGCTCGTATTTCTCTGGTGTTTCTCCCAGCAATGCCAACAACGAAGGGAGCTACCTTGCGCTCCGCAGCTTCATCAGTTATCAAAAGATGGCGTTCTGGGCAGCTCGTCCCGACCAGTATCACCACGTAGCCGCATTTGACTACTCCCTTGTGTGGGGGCGCACGTGGAATCTCAATCCACGCTGGGCGTTGAAAACACAAATCGGCATCGGCGCGCATGGCTATCTCCGCACCGCAGCGCAAGAGGATTTCTACGATCAGCCCGAAAACTATGGCACCGAGACAGATGGCATCACTTGTCCCGTCGACATCGGCCTCGTCTATCGGTTTTGAGGAGTTGGATAAAAAATACATTGTATGCTTTCCAATTAGAAATGCACGGTATATTGAAATTTAGTTGGAGATTTCCTTGTAAGGAATGAAAGTTGTTGTTATCTTTACATCGATAAACTTAATGACCTATTTCAATGAAGAACTTCCTACTATGTGCATGTTGTTTTTCTCAAGATGACAATGAATGGGTTGGTCGTATTTTGTATTGGTAATCGACAATTATGTATTTCCTAGATTCTTCTTCAGGAGAGGTGATGGAATTTATGATGAAAATGCTTGTTGGCTTGTCCAGTATCATTGGATTCCCTAAAGTATCGACCACTCCTTACAAACCAGAGCCAAAATTAGCAGCCGAAGTGGGCGTGCTGAGTGGCGTGAGCTATGAACAACCCATCGGCGGGAAGTTTTCTGCCGTTGGAAAGCTGGGGCTTTCGATGTCTGACGAGGGAAACCCTTGGACGTATGCGGGATTTCAACCAACTGCCGAACTCGGACTGCGTTGGTATTTTGCAGGAATTACCGAAGACGGCAACAACGAAGGCAGTTATCTTGCGGTTCGTACGCAATGGGCATATCAGAGAATGGCATTTATCAAGTCCTACCCCGAAGAGCATAACCAACTCTATACCTATAGTGTGAGTCTTGTATGGGGACGATCGTGGAACATCAACGACCGCTGGTCGGTCAAGACACAAATCGGGATTGGCAACATTTGGAATGTTGAAAGTAAACGTCAGAAATGGGAGAATCGTAATCTTGATGGCTATCACGTTGGCAATGAATATGGAACGTTTTGCCCCGCGGACATCGGTGTGACTTATCGCTTCTAAACATAGCGTTTTCTCCTTTACTCGTATAGATATAGCGCAGCAAGTGGGCAGTGATGCCTGCGTGCTGCGCTGTTTGCAGAAAGAAGATAGCTTGCATTTTCGCGTTTTGCGGTGCGAAAGTGGACGTGTGCTAAATAAAAACTCCATGAAAATCGCTTGCAATACATAAAAAAATTGTACCTTTGCAGTTACGTAAGA